>Ga0247778_1000105_pt1 | contig 145570 bp, 163 predicted proteins | sample UWRJL049202B5_FD_179939 | JGI IMG/M metagenome (GOLD analysis project Ga0247778, IMG submission 179939) | Plant litter microbial communities from Arlington Agricultural Research Station in Wisconsin, United States - UWRJ-L049-202B-5 | ecosystem: Environmental > Terrestrial > Plant litter >... | reverse complement strand
GTCCCCACCGACTCTCAGGATTCCGCCAAGAATTCCTCATGACGGCATGTTTTTATAAGTCGACTCTTCTAGATCTTGAGGAAACTATCCTCCTCAATTGCCGACATCCGAAGGCTCCCAGTACCGACATGCTGCTGCGTAGCCTCATTGACGTAGGACGGTACATGGCACGATTTATAATGATTTAGAACGTATTGTAAGACTCACCGATTTGATAGTGAGTGGCCTTCCTAGAACATTAGTGACTCGATGCTGCATTCGATGTAGCAACTCACAGATGAGCTTAAGTCGAGGAGCTCGATATCAGTGCCCTACACGTGACATTGATTCCGGAATGGCTTATTTCAGCAGTTATATCTCGATGAAATTTGAGAGGTAGTTGAAGGAGACCATATGGAACAGGCATATTAGACCAAGTTCTATGGTGTGAAGTAGAATTCATTCTCATTTGATCTATCGTAACGTACAGGTGCAGAACTCTTTCAAGTTTGTTTGAACAGCTTTTATACATCCTTCACCTCGTCTGCTTCATCCAGTCTCTGCGAGTACTTTACAAGATATTCTGCTCCAAGACCAACAGAAATGACACCGCCAGTAAGCCAACAGCCATTGACGAACCACCACCAGCAGTCTTTGACACTCTTCAAATTGACTTTCTTAATCATGATTGCCAAGGTAAGGGCCGCACCACCACAGCTACCAACAAAGAACACAGGTCCTGCCCCAGCTGCAACACCAGCGGCAGCTAGCAATCCGATTTGAGTAACAGCAAGACCGCTTAAGATTTGTTTCGTTTGCGCATCATGCCTTAGTGCAATGCTCTTGATTCCAGCTTTTGCATCGTCTTTAATGTCCATATGTGCATAGATCATGTCGTACAAGACGGTCCAGGCAACATTCGACATGTAAAGGCATGCCGCAGCCGTTAAGGCAGTGCTGTTTTGTAAGAGATCGATCCCCAAAGCTGGAAAGCCCATGATAGCGCCCCAAGAGAATGTAAGTCCAAGGACGAATTGTGGGTAATGGGTTATTCTCTTCGCGAGTGGATATGTAGCCACTAGCAGCAGACTAGGGATGCCATAGAAGAGACACTGAAAAGGGAATTGGACTAATACTCCGAGACCTGCTAAGTGCAGAGCACCTGTGAAAGCCAGGGCATTGAAAGGAGTGATTGCCCCGCGTGCTATGGGCCGAAGTCGCGTTCGTGTAACGTGCGGATCAAGATTGCGATCCCAGAGGTCGTTGACTGCACAGCCAGCTCCACGCATGATCAGTGCACCAGTAAAGAACAGGAGAGACGTTCCAGCAACAGATAAAGGTGAAGCCATTGGAACTGCCAGAGGCGCCGCTAGGAGAGTCGAGAAGAGACATGGAAAGTAGAGGTAATAAGTTCCGGTGGGCTTGTCAAACCTGATGAGTTCGGCATAAGGAACCCATGAAGATGGGAGTATCGACAGAAAACCAGTAGTTGGCGGTCTATAAGGTGCGGGCGTGCTTAGCTCATGTTGAAGGTTCGGATTTGACTTGGCAATAGGAATATCTTGGTCCAATACCACGGCTTTGGTTTTCGCAACAGATTGATGAAGAATTCTCAGTTGTTGGGCTGAAAGGAGCAGTCTATGTTGGCGATGTAAAGACAAAACACTGCCATGGTCTACCACAGATTTTAGAGATACCTGAGAGTATTTTTGGAAGCTCTGGAGTAAAGAGTGCCTGTAGCTACCGGGCAGCTTGAACAAGCTGGGAAGAGACATGATCAGGAGATCTGAAAAACTGACATGAATTAGCTTTCTGCGTTAGTCTAGATGATTGTAAACAAGCGTCTTCCTTCTTGCTTGATGCATCGACAAAAGCTATACTTTGGGGCTTTCTAAGTGGATTGGCAGTACCTATTGGTCCAGCTTTCTCCAATCACCATCCCGGATTCAAACAGAGAATGGAAACGCGTGTCGGTTTATGGGATATTGAACTTACCAGAATAAAGTACCTTGAAATACTTTAGAGCTCTATCATAAGCTTTCACTTCATTCTGCCTGTGCTTTCAATCTATTTTTGTCACTATGCAAACCTGAAGTTTGGAAGGAGAGTTGTCTTACGTTCGAGCAACTTCAATTTTATGGCGAGGCTGATCTAGCCTCTTTGGGCTTGGTGGGCGGCAGGCTGTACGTGCTGCACCGATCTTTGGCACAGAAAGTTCACAAAGGTTCACTACTTCCAACAAGTATCTCCACCTCCGCCCTTGAATTACAAGGAACAACAAAGTTCTTGCATTCGAATTCGCTTTTCTTCCCAATCATCGATCTGTCCCGGGAAATTTACTGATTCCTCTGTGGTGCTATACGTGCTGTGTTGCGACGGCGAAAAAGAAGCGCGTCTTCGCGATCCCCTCACGGACTCACGATTACTCGTAACCTGTCGGTATTCACTTTCCTCTCGACCTGAGCTCTAAGACACCACAACGTACGCCCTTGCTCTTGCGAAACACCCACGAAGTACCTCTCCATGCGTCCCTAGCTGCTGTGCGCTTGCTGGGGGTTGGAGACTCCTGTGCCGGGAGGTTGGGCCAAAAGCGAGGCGCATAATCACAGTTAGCCTGTCGCATTCACGATGCCGTCCGCATCCCACCCCCAGGCCCAATTCGTGCCTATCCCGCCGGATTTCGATCTCAACACCTTCGTAGAGAATACAGAGAACTTCGATTATGTTACAAGGCTATCGGTGGAGAAGTTACAGGAGCACTCGATCCAAAGCTTTGAGGCGTTGGTTCTTGCTGTAGTCATTCAGAGTGGCAAGCCCTTGGTGATCGAGGATTGGCCAGAAAAGAGCTTGCCTCCTTGGCTGTTCAGTGTCAAATGGCTCGAGGAGAATCTAGGAACTAAAGGTGGGCGGTATCCCCGAGATCGATAAAGCTGCAAACTGACCACTCTCCGCAGCTGAGAAAGTTCGTGATATTTCGAATGGCGTTGATATTCCAATGACCATGGGACACTACCTGAGATCCATGGGCCAATTAACGAAACAATTCAACTCCTCCACCTATAAAGATCCAAGGCGGCAACGCTTGTACCTGAAGGATATCGACTGTCCGGATATGTGGGCCCAAAAGCTCAAGGAGGAAATGCCCGACTCGGTGTATTATCTCAACGAGTGCATCGAATCGAGGACTGGTGGTGATGGAGCGATCCGGGAACCTAACGAGTACGGCCAGATGAGATATGGTAAGGGCGTTGCCCCGGCGGGGGACTTGATGAGCAGTCTCCCGCCTGAAATGCGAGCTCTCAATATGATGTGCTACATAGGACACGAAGGAACCTACACACCTGCACACCGAGAGATGTGTGCGAGTCTTGGCCACAACATCATGATAGAAGCGTCCAAAGATGGCAACGGCGAGAAAGCGGGGAGCTCGATCTGGTTTATGACGGAGACGAAAGAACGCGAACTCGTTTCTGAATACTTCCTGTCAATGCTTGGGCATGATATCGAAGTCGAGAAACATTTCGCCCAGATAAATGCTTGGAAAAAAGCGCCGTTTAATGTTTGGGTTGTTGAGCAGAAAGTCGGAGACTTAATCCTCATTCCCCCTCTTGCACCCCACCAAGTTTGGAATCGCGGGACTCGAACTATGAAGGCAGCCTGGAACCGAACAACTGTGGATACCCTGGAGTTGGCAATCCACGAAGCCCTTCCACGTGGCCGGATGGTCTGTCGCGATGAACAGTACAAGAACAAGGCCATCATCTATTATACGCTTCAGAAATATTATGGTTTACTTCAGCGAGATACCATTGAACAAAAAATGTGGAAATATGGACGTATAAAGCAGTTACTGGACGATTTTAAGCGTTTGTTCTCTTTGTTCACTGAGATCTTGGTCAGTGAAATGTTCTCGCCGAAGCTGCCCGAGGAGATAGATGTGGAGTATCTGGAGTTCGACTCAAATGTCACTTGTTCATATTGCAGATGCAACATATTTAATCGATTCCTCACTTGCAAGTCATGTATCGAATATGGACCCAACGGGGAGGAAGATACCTACGACATCTGTATGGACTGTTATGCAATGGGTCGTTCTTGTGCTTGCATTTCGGGCTTAAATTGGGTCGAGCAATGGAAATGGGACACCCTATTGGAAAACTATGAGAAATGGCGAGACACCGTAGTACATGCTGATGGGTTCTTTGATGTGCAGAGATCGCCTCAGCCCCTGGATACGGCAAGGAAGCGCTATGGAAGAAAGCCCATCGCGGAGGTCTGCCAGGAGCAGTTGAAGATTAGGCCATGGACAGACATCACCAAGCCTGTGGTTCGCGGTCCGTCCCCAGGTATGTCAGACGTCGAACCCGAAGCCGATGATAACGGCCGTCCAAGGAACAAGAAAAAGGGGAGGTTTTCAAGAGGTCGGCTGCAAGCAGTCAAGAACAAAACTCATACTTGCCATATATGCTGTCATCAAGAGTGGAATTGGAAACTTGCCTTCTGCACAACTTGCAACCTCGCGTACTGCTATGGGGTGTTGTGGCGCGCATTTGATCTAATGCCACAGACTGTCATGGAAGATAAGGATTGGCAGTGCCCAAAATGCATGAAGATGTGTTCGTGCGCGAAGTGTAGAAAGAGTGGCACTCAAAAACCTTACGAGCCGAAAGGCACACTGCTTGGTCACGACACGAGAAAAGTTGCCGACTTCAGGAGCATCGAGAGTTTAGTTGACTTCTCCAAAACAAATCTTACTTGGCTTCGTGACAAAGGTGACGAGAGCCCTCACCAAACATCAAGAATGAAGAAATTGAAGGAGAAGGCAGAAGCAGAGAAGGCTCGTGTCGATACTGTAAATGAAAGCTATGTTGATGAAGGTCAACAGGACCCATTCTTAGGCTCGCAACTCAACGACGAAATGACGGCAAACATGAATGATATAGATCCAGCTCTTCGAGATTCAGGAGCCTTTGATGCGTCTCCGTCAAATGGCCATACCAACGGATTTACCAATTTCTTCGACCAAGATCCGGCTATCGCTGGCAACGGCGACTTAGGCCATGTCAATGGGGACGGCATAGATGAGTCCCATGGTTGGATGGATGGACATTACGAAATCGACGACTTAGATGCGTACAACAACCAAAGCGCAAATTATCCATCCAGGCTGCTTGCTCCAGTTGCCCCAATGTTCGGCCAAGAACAGCCATACCCTGATCCAGCTCACGGTCAAACACGTATGATGGGTGCCGGCTACTATCAACAAGATAGTGGTAGCGATCAGATATTGTACGATCCACCCGACTCTAATGGTTCGGTCGAGGATTCTGTTCTACCTGGCCCGGCTCAATTTGGAACTATAGCGCTTTCAGATCTGATCCCATCTCAATTTGAACCCGCCGAAACCACTAAGAAGCGCAAACGTATCGGCGAGGATGGAGATGATGATGATCTGGAATTCTTCACCAGCAAGAAGCAGAGGAAGACTGCCAAGTCGAAGAAAGAAGCACTTGTCAAGAGCGACGTAGTCGATATGGTGGTTCTCCGAGATGGTCCACAGCGCCAGCCTCGTCGTAGTACCGTGAAGCCCACAATCTACGTCGACTTGGGCGAAGATGCTGTCCCAATTGAGGATGATGAGGGTCCTTCTGCAGTATCTACTTCGAGACCTCGACCAGAGAATTCAGACGATGACTTGCAACTTGCCGCTAAAGCGATAAGCCAACTCGCCAACCCCCAGGAGAGTACACCACAGGAAGGTGCTCCACGGAAAAGAGGAAGAAAGCCAGGCCAAAAGAACAAACCAGTCATCCCAGCCGTCTCGCCCACAGAACCGACACCTAAACCTCGAACATCTGCCTGGTTGGCTCGAAAGGAAGTTCAAGGTTCGGATGATGACTTGCCGGAAGAACTACCCCCAACTAGACGGCGTCGAAGCTCAGCCCCGAAGGAGCAAAATACTTCAGCTATCGACATTACATCAGGATCGGAAACTAGCGACGGTGAATTTGAGACAGATAGTCTGTTCGGTGAGCCGATTGTAAGGGGGAAGCGCCAAACAAGCAGAGAAAGTGACGAGGACTTCAATGAGCCGATTGCCAGAGAGAAGCGTCAGGCAAGCAGAGAGAGCAATGAGGACTTTGATGGAGCGGGCATTCTGACGAAGGGTATTGAAAAGTCTAGCAAAAGCACAAATGGCGGAGAAGGTATCAAATGGCGCCCAGCTAAAGGCCATAGCGGCGTTCAACTGGCAGAGACTTCTTCTGGGAAGCCTCCACCAAAGCGAAGAGGCCGACCTCCAAAAGCAGCAAGGGAACAAAAGGCGCCGTCCCCTTCACCAGAAAGAGTAGCACCCGCTCCACGACCCAACTTCCTTTCTCTAAAAGAGAAACTTGCTCTGAAAGGAAAGAACATCAAAATTGTTGCTTCGAAAACACGCAAGTCAATCGAGAAGACGCCCGCCTTGCCAAGTGCGCGAAGCACACCTTCGGTTGCCATTCCTGGGCCTGCAAATGTTCGCAATACTCCATCGGTTTCAATCCCTGATCATACGAGTACCCGTAATACTCCATCAGTAGCAAATCCCGATCCAGAGAGTCGGCGAAGCACCCCCTCGGGCGCAATTCCCGCGTTTGGCAGCCCAAGCCCCGCGAGCCCCGAGCCTGAGCAGTGGCATGGTGCCAGTAGAATGTCAAAAAGCGCCAGTTCCAAGGCTCCGACTCCATCTTCTGCGACATTCCTTGATGGAAAGGCTAGCAATCCAACCTCGCGGGCGCCTTCACAATCTGTCCGGCTATCCGACAGCAAAGGGGGCACTCCGTCCTACAGGACGACCGGGCAACCGGTTAGACTCTCTGATGGCATTCCCTTTTCTAGCACGTCTACTACACCAGCACCTTCAGAGCATGCGAGAGTATCTGGTAGCATAACCAGCGCTCCTAATTCGCTAGCACCTGCTGCACCGCCAGTGAAGAAAGGACCGACTGTTGTGCGTTTGGACAGTCCAGGCTTTGACTCAGAGGAAGATTCGGAAGATTACACCTCTGACGAAGCAGAACTTAAGCACCCCGAATCTAGATTGCAATCACCCGTCATGGACGATTCCTCTTCGGATTCCGATGCAAGCATTCCAGCTGTTCGGTCTTCGCCCAAGGCTATCCGTGGTGGTACCTCCCTTGGACGAAGAGGGGATTCGAATGGAGCGGTAACAGGTTCCTTGAGAGGTCGAGGAAGAGGCAGACCTCGAGGCCGGCCTTCGATCAAGACACATTGAAAGTTGATTTTAGACGACGAAGCCCAGAAAGGACTCGTTGTTCATGGAAATTGACGAGTCAAGGGTGAAAGCCTGGGCTTAATATTGTATCAACGTGTAGGAAGACACTTTGGGACACACGATCGGGGTCGAATCAGTCTCTAGCGGCTAGTCAGTTGTGCGGTTGCTCCTGCTGAAGGTGTTTTTAAAGATCGTCATTCAGATGTATGTCGCTTTTAAACATAGCTAGTTGCTTAGGAAAATAACTTAAGAGAAATGCCTCAAATGCACAAGGCTCAAGTCGGCATTTTCTTAACTAAAGCAGTGATTCTTTTTCTCCGCCTACGCCAGGTCTGGATACAAGAGCGTCCTACACAACGCCAGAAAATGCCACGGTAACGATCAAGACAATCAAAATCCGCAATGATCAATGTCGATTAAGTACCTCTTTTTTTAAAGCTTCCACCCTGCTTCGGCTGACTTCCGTACGCCCTCCGTCCCGGCGTCTTCTTATCCCTACTCATACTAGCTCCCAGCTGAATATCTACCCTCGGTGGTGTAGTAAATCCAAAGCTCTTGGCCAACTTCACCAAATCCAGTTTATTAACATCAAAGATCGTTCTCAGGCTGTGACTAGCATACGCCTGAATATAGCTCTTATACCCGTTCTTGGCGCTAGTATTCAAGTAGAAGTTTTGGGAAATGAGCTTCTCGAGTTGGGACTGCACGTTAGCGATTTTCTTGGCGGGGAATTCGAATTCGACGATGGGCACTTTGGCTTCTTTGAGGTAGGAGAGGAAGCCCACTTCGCTGGGTTGAAGGAACATGAGGGAACGGCCTTTCCCGTTGGCACCGCGGGCTGTGCGGCCTACGCGGTGGATGTAGTTGCGGGGATCATCGGGAGGGTCGAACTGGACTATCCAGTCAACATCAGGGATCTATTTAAATTGTTAGTAGGGTGTTCGGCTAGGTTAGAAGGGAGACTTGCATCTAAACCTCTTGCTGCAACATCGGTACAGACTAAGACACCTTGTTTTGCATTACAGAACTCGAAGAAAGTCCTGCTGCGCTTCTCTTGTTTTTGTTTGCCGTGTAGATCGAGTACAGGTAGGTCGATATAATTTAAAAGTTCGGCATGGTATTTCACACAATTGCAACTGGAAAAGAAGACAATGATCTTCTTTTTCAAATTGCGCTTGAGGAAGGAGAACAGGAGGAGGAATCTCTTGTCTGAATCACACACAACATACCCCTGCTCGAGGCCCTCAACTGTACTATGTTCCTTTTGGTGGTCGACATTGACGTATAGCGGTCCGGGCCGCAGCGATATCCGTGCAAGATCCTCAACTTTCGTTGTCTGGGTTGCGGAGAACAACATAGACTGTCGGTCGTCCTTTGGTAGAATCTTTACGATTTGCCTCATTTCATCCTCGAATCCGATTTCCAATATCCGATCGGCCTCATCAATAACCAAAGCCCTCAAGTTCTTGAAAACGAATCCTTGCGTATTTTGTAAATGGTCCAAAAGCCGACCAGGAGTCGCGATGATGAGATTGATGCCTTTCCCGAGTTTCTCTGCCTCCGCTCTTCGATTGGCACCTCCCATCAGTATGCCGTAGGTCTGAGAGTGGTATGCCATCAGCTCTCTTGCAACACCGAAAATCTGCAGAGCCAATTCTCTTGTGGGCGAGACAACAATGACACCGGTACCATTTCGGGGTTTGAACCGCAAGGCGCTGAGCATTTCGATAGCGGGGATCAAAAATGCTAATGTCTTCCCGGAACCAGTCTTCGCAGCACCTAGCACATCCCTTCCCGCCAACAATGGTGGTATACCCCGTTGCTGAATCTCCGTCATCTTCTCGAACTTCATGTCCGCAATGGCTTTCATCGTCTTGTCGGACAGGTTTAGGTCAGAGAACTTCGTCGCTTGAACACCGGCGGTAGGTAGTGACAGAGCCGCAGCGCCTGGAATAGGTCCTTCATCAAGATCTTCTCCTTCATTGGCTTCCTCTTCCCCTTCCTCTTCTTCTTCCTCGTTCACCTCAGCCTCGACAATCTCTTGGCCATGTTGTTCAGGGATGCTGTCTTCGTCTTCGTCCTCTTCCTCCTCCGACTCTTGAACCTTCTTCGCCTTCTTGGGTGGTTTCGCAGACGCTGAAATCGTATCTAACTTTTCGGCTTTGGAGCTGCCATGCTTTCTCTTGCGCTTCTTGGTATGTAGTTCGGCGGAATCCATTTTCGAAGTCGCGAATTCTGAATATTCAAATCAGCGCTTTTGTTTTGGCGATCCGGCGTGGAAGCAAAAATAATTTTCGAGTCGATAACATTAGCGTGGCGTTCTTATCTGAGTCACGTGTATCGCCCACCTCTATCAAAGGGGCTGGGGCTGGGATCAACAGGGTGGGGTAAAAAGGCATTCAAAATCCTCAAGGAGAACATGAAACTCGGGCTACCTATTGTTATTGTTACTGACCTTGTAGTATATATCTGGTCTAACCTAGACAAATTCGAAGTATAGGCTACAATACCTCAATATCGAATAGAAGCTTCATGCCAACCAAAACACCCATCTGTATGAGTGATAGAAACTCAGGAATCAGGATCTCCTTTATGCAACACACAATACCTTCTATGGGCGCTAGAACAAGAAGATTTTGAGATTTCTGCCGCTTGAACAAGAATCAAGAACTACATCAAGCATGCACTTCTCCTGATTCGCTTAGAATGTCTCAGGCCCAGACGTTCCTCCATGCGTTGTGATTAGTATACAACCTTGATGGCACCTTAATACTTAAAGGTGAAGCCCAGTGCACCTTCCTGCCCCTTTCATACTTCGTCTTCTATGGAAAAGAACTCCTCTTTTGCGTACTCCCATTTCTTTCTATTTCTCAAACACATCGATGTCTCATCTGGTAGAATTCATCGAGTGTCAAAAGGCAGGCTCCAATGAATCGATGAGGTATTACTCACCACAATTGATATACACAGCTTATTTTTCCTTCGCTAGCAATACTTTACCGTCCGATTTCTTCTTGGCAAGTTGCTGCTGATGTGTAATTGGAGTTCTAGATGCACAATATTTGTCACGATTCCCATACTGCCAAAGGTCTAGAGTTACGCCCGGACAGTTCTCGGCATCTGAACGTCGATGCTGGTTCCCATTTTCGCACTTGTCGTCACCAGCGAAATAGCTTCACAGTGGACCCAATGCGGGGAGAGCTCTCTAGATTTGAGAATGCCAATCCACCTCACCAGACGGAATTCCCGAGTCAAAAATGGCAAAGATGCTAGAATTCGGAGACGCCCAAAATTATCTGAAGAACAAATCACCGTCTAGAGCTCGGGCTTAGTCCAATGCTAGCTTCAGCAAGCGCTGCATGTCCTTTTGAGAGATAATAAGGTGGGAGGGCCAGATGCCCCTCAATTCTAAGAACGGCTGACGTAGCTTCCGTTGCCCCTTGGTCAATCAAAGATATAAATTAAGCAGTTCTCCATTGTTAGACGATTCTTGCAGTTTGAAACCCTCTCCTTGAAATTTCAGCAACCAAATTATTATCGAAATCAACACAATCATCATGTCTGTCGAACACGGAAAGTGCCACTGCGGTCAAACCGAGTGGGAAGTTAAGCTCGAAGACCGAAAACATATCCTTTGGTATGAGCCATCTCTGAGAAGTTTCTAAGTCAATCTCCAGAGCATGATGTTAACAAATATATAGCCACTGTGATACCTGCAAAATCCTCGGTGGTGGCGCCTACACCTTGAACCAGATTGTCCCCAAGGAAAACCTTCAGCTCACCAAGGGCAAGCTCAACACCTACACATACCACGGCGATTCTGGTTGGTTATCCAATTTGCACTCTCCATCCAAAGCTAGCAGCTGACAATTCCAAAGGCAAAGCAGTGAACTGCTATTATTGCCCCAACTGCACCACACACGTTTACCACCACCAAACCGTTATGGGCGACAGGATCGTTGTCCGCACCATTTTGCTTGATGATGGGAAGTCTATTCAGCCAGGTGCAGAAATCTATGGAAAGGCTAGACTGCCATGGGAGAAAGAGGTGGCTACCACATTCGAGACTCTTCCGCCATCGTAGAGTAGCTACGTAGGAATTATAAAATGTATAGTCAGATGCATTCCGTCAGAAAGTTGTTCCGTCCTCTCTGTGAAATAAGAGATGCAAATTGTCAACTGTGACATGTGTATATGAGCGTACAGAACCCAAGAGGGTAAAAAGCCGAGAGGAAAAAAAGTTCCCAGTCGAAAAGAGGATTCTGCTTTGACCTGCAGGCCAGGACGTCTCCAGACCGTGCTGTTAGCATAATTTAGATAAATAGTCCGTATTCAGTCCAGCTTGAGTCGTTTCTCAATGTTCTTGACACACAAATATGAGATGCTCAAAGGGCACTTCTTGCCCTTTGTTGAATTGTCATTATATATACCTATTTTCTACAGCCACTAGTAACACAGGAGGTCAATTGCCGCAGAAAACCGTTCGCCCACAATGCCACGCCATTTGCAATTTTGTAACCTAGATGAGATGCTTTGATCTGAGTTTATGTTAGCAAGTAATCCCAGAAGTCTGGTCCAGAAGAAGCATACCTGAAGTACGCCCTCAAATAAATAACCTGCCACGCGCCCAATGCAACCAGCATTCCCATTGTACCAAAAGCAAACCACTTCACACGGTTATTCGTGCTCTCATTGGTGTCTCGAAGCTTCTGTTCTCGACTTCGGAGGTAATCCATCTCGGCCACGATTTCCTGGACCATCTCCTCGATGCGCCGTAATTCGGTCTCCACGGGCTTGAGCTTCTCAGTTGCTTGAACAGCGGACCAATCCTTTGCGTCTGCGCCAATATCGATGTCGAGTTCTACATGGCGGAAGGGGTTCTTGGTTCCGTGGGCTAAGTAATGTGTCAGTATATGAAGGAAGGGGCAATTGACGAAGGACTTACACCCAGTGAAGTGATTCTCGAAGCAAACGTCAAATGAAGCATCCGCATGAGAAGTGAAAGCCATTCTCTGCTCCCCCACAACGTCCTTCGGCCGCCCGTACTCGTTACCAACTGCATCCTTGATCTGTAGATATCTTCATCAGCCCGCTGCCCCAAGATCCAATTGTAATTCCATAGAACTCACATGCATATCAACCTTCATGCCATCGCCCTTGTACCCATCCACCGTAGCCGTAACAACGACCAGCGTATCCTTGGCCACGAAATTCCGAATACATCGCACCCGGCTGTTGTCGTTCGCACTTTTGGCCTCAATGTCAAATTTTAACGCCTCTGCACAGGCGAGGACGAATAGCAGGCTGCACAGCGAGCGCAGCAGCGATGGGAAATATGCCATGGCGATCGACGGGTTTGGTCGTGTGAGGATTGTCGGATTCAAGACGTACTGCTCCTTGGTCGCGTAAAAGGGGGACCTTGGAATTTTTAGACGTGGCTCTTTCCGGCAGCGACTGACAGGGATTGACGGGCCCAGAATAGATCACGTGCTAGAATCGCGAACTTTGTAACCTCGTCTTTTGTGAGGAGTTGAGGAGCTTCTTGCCCACGCCCCTCGCGACAAGTATTTATAAGATACGTCCGTCAAGATGCCGAAATGTAAGTTTTCTCTCCCGCGACTCTACTTTGATGTATGCTAACAGAAAATAGTCTTCTGTAAGTTCCACCGCACGCCTTAAGCTCCTCCATCGCGATAGCTCTTCATAGCACCTCAACCCACAAACTGACCCGTCCAGGCGACTATTGCGATGTTTACCTCACGCATGACTCTATGAGTGTCCGCAAAGCCCATAACAGCGGACGAAACCACCTCCGAAATGTTGTCGACTACTACCAACGTACGCTCTGTTCTTCCTCTCCCTCGTCAAGTTACTCAAGGCGCCCAAACTAACCTTGCAATCCAAACATATAGAAATCGGCCACGAAAAAGCCCAATCAGTCATCGACTCCATAACCTCCTCCTACGCTGCCGAAGGACAATCCTCCTCAAACCCCATGCTCGGCCAAAACCCCGGCGTTGCCCCCCCTCCACCTTTCGCATTCCCACCTCCTGGGTTCCCACCGCCAGGAGGTATGATTCCTCCTCCAGGAGGCATGATTCCACCGCCTTTAGGGCGCGGTATGCCTCCTTTCCCAGGCCCCGGTGCCGCGCCTCCGTTCCCCATTCCTGGCCTTCCATTTCCGCCGCCTGGAGGACTACCTCCCAATTTTCAATTCCCGCCGTTGCCAGCAAATTTTCAGCCGCCCGCGGGGTTTCCGCCTGTGCCTGGTCCGCCGGCTGCGTTTGAAGGGAATCAGGGGCCTCCTGGGAGTGACAGAAGATAGAATCCTCCAGCTCGCGCAGAGGTTGGGAATACGAATTTGAATGATGTGAGGATGAGGCAGGGGAGAGGACGGGGCCGAGAAATTTTTGCGCGACGAAATGAGAAAAAGGAAGATTGAGATTATCGAGAATGGGATACTTATGGCGTTCAGGGCATTGGAGTTGGGTGGATATGCGACCAAAACTCAGCAGAACATTGACTTGTACTTTCCACTTTTGCAAAGAACTTCAAATTTTCACATACATCATTAATTGGCACATAGAATAATGTTTCATCAGTCGTGAGTGTGATTCCAAAAGGCATCAACAGGCCGGCAAGTTTGCCGCTTTTCTGGGGTGCTTGGATTCAATGAGCCAATACTGGGAGAATAAGAGATGCTGCGAGGAAGCCTTCTGGAAATCTCTTTTAATCATGCATTTGATCTTCGAAATTATTTATCTCATATGGCAATTATCGCGGCATTCAAAAGAATGCAATAATCAAATTCTCAACACAATTGGCTTCTTCCATTCCTATTCCAGGGTCTATAATATAACTATTGCCATCAGACATGCAAAGAGTGGAGAGTCACGTAATTTTCGCACCGAAGAAAATAGTAACAGGGGAATAGGGGGAAGTCCGTGACAAATTCTCTTCCTGGGTATTCAAGGTCCATCCAGAATCAACGCCACGCTTGAGAGTTCTGCCTGCCCTTGGCTCTACTTGCTATACCTGCATTATTTCCCTCCAGATACAGTTCATCCATGCCAAGCGGCCAGCCCTATAAAGTCCCTAAAATTCCCACAATTATTCGTCATCTCAGTCGTATCATAGCACATTGTCCTCGTTTCCCTGCCGCGAGGAGTTCAGTCGGCCTCCGCAAGCTGAATGATTAGCTTGGAGGCCAAATCTAGGAACGGGAATGGTGAGGTGATTTCCTTCTCCTCGAGTAACATGCCGTCTGAAGTTTCGTAGCCTGCGCATTTGAAGTCTACGAGATATACCCCTGGCTCCATTTCATAAAGCTGGATATCTAAATGCATTGCAACACTTTCGACTGGTTCGTGGCTCGTAGAATTAGCGGTTTTAGGAGGTGAGGAAAGATCCTGGGAAGCAAGGGAGCCGGCAGCGCTGCTGAGAGAAGCTAAGGATTGGCGTCGAAGTTCTATCGAGTATGAGCGAGCGAACCCAGGGGAAATAGGTCCAGGAGGATACATGCCATCTTTTCGCCAGCGGACGCGGAGAACCCATGGGTCTGCTGGTAACTTGTAGGGCGTATTTGGGTCCACTCTGTTGAATCTTATGTTGCCCGCTCCAGCTTCGTTGTTTATTGAGTCAGAATGATGGAGAGATGCTCCGCTGGCATCAGCATTTGAAACAAAGCTGTTGTTGTTGGTTCTGAAAACGTTAGCGGAGAAAGAAAACCACTCGAAGTACTTACCTGACTTCTTCAGACTCTCCTTGGGATGGCTCCCAGTCTTCGTCCACTACCCATTCGGCTCCAAGTTTCTGTAAAGCACGATAGATGCATCCAATAGCCTCTAGGGGTTGGTTTCGGGATCGAATACCGAATTGCCACTTTGTGGGTTTAGATTTCCTTTGTGGAACAGGCGTCATTCCAGCCGGTCTCTTGTTAGCTTCGTCGAGTTTAAGTTGGCTACGTGAATGAGGATTGAGGCGACGAGCTGTCTCAGCCTTCTCTGCTTCCGTTTGTGGGTGTGGTTCATCTGCTTCCGAGTGAGCTGTCGACAGAGCATTGCCTACATTTCTACCATTCTTTCGAGCTTCCATGAAATCTTTGTGGTATGCAGGTAAACTACTCGGCAAAATACCAATCTTGCTGACATATGGCCGTATAGACCTGTCAGTACCGATCGAGCTCGAGGAACGTGGTGACATGGCATCCAAAAGAGGACTTGGACGAGACGGGGGTTGTACTTGAACCGCCGCGGGTTCTTTCGGAACAGGCGATGGAGTAGAAGCAACTGTAGTATCAAGCTTGATGCCGTCATTCCACGCTGGTGGAGACGGTACTTGAAATAGCAGCTGTCCTTTCTCGTCGGCGAGGTTTGCTGTCTGGTTGTCAGTTCTGTTGTTGGTAATAGCAGGCGCCGAAGAGCTGCTGTTCCCGAAACTTTGAAATGTTCCGTCGGGCGTCTTTTGCGTGAGCTTTAACTGAAGGTTATCAAGGTGCTTACGGTTGGCTTGCATCAACTTGTTCTCCCTAACGATCAAGTAAGCATCCTTAATCGCAGATGGTTCCTCAGCTGCCAAAGCCTCTTGGACATCTTTGATCCCGTATCCCATCGTCTTAGAGATTTTTTCCGTGACCTGGTCATGAAGTTTCACTTGAACCGCCTCACTTGCATGAGGTGCAATGTTCTTAGGAATGATAGCTTTCGTGGGATCGACTCCAGTATCGATGAACTCCTCAACTGGAGGTTGAAGATACGTCGGTAAATTCTCCACGAACCATGGATCCATTCGAATTTCGTCAATCGTAGCACGGTGAACTGGGTTGACCGCAAGCATTTTCCTGATCAATGCCGCAGCCCCAGAGCTCATGTAGTTTGGTACCACGTAGTGTCCCTTGGCAATTTTGGCAAACAGTGAAGGTATGTGCTCGTCGTCGAAAGGTAATCTCCCCACTAATAGCACGTATAGGATGACGCCACAGCTCCAGACATCGACTTCGGGACCTGCATATAGTTTCCCGTTGATAACTTCCGGTGCAGCATAATTGGGACTCCCACAGCTTGTCTTCAAGAAATTTCCGTCCGTCATGATGTTACTGAGCCCAAAGTCGGCAATCTTGACATTGAGGTTTTCGTCAAGCAACAGATTCTCTGGCTTCAGGTCTCGATGTACAATCTTGTGTCTGTGGCAGTATTCGACAGCGCAGATAATCTGCTGAAAGAACCTCCTGGCCTCGTTCTCCTTCATCTTCCCGTTCTGGACGATATAATCGAAGAGTTCGCCGCCAGCGTATTCGAGGACCATGATAATCTCCATTGGGGTCTTGATCACGGTATATCTACAGAACACTGATTAGTCTCTATGATTATATACACCACGCCCGTCGTACTCACAATTTGATGATATGCGGATGTCTAAGAAGCTGTAGATACTCGATTTCCCGCTCCACTCGCCCAGCCATATCACGACTGATGAGCTTCTTCCTGGCTATGATCTTGAGCGCCACCTGCTGGTTCGTAACTCGATGCGTAGCCAGCTTGACCTTTCCGAAGGACCCCTCACCAAGTGTTTTAATGATATGGTAAGCGCCGATGCGCTGCTCGGCCTTCTTCTGCGGAGCAGGCTCATTTCGATGGTGGTTGGGATTTTGAACTCGACGAGTGCTGGCATCTGGCGGTTTATTGTTCGCGCGGCGGTTGGCTGACGGCGCAAGAGATATCTCCAGCTCACCGTCATCATAGGCACCGTGGCCGTGAGCCATCATTGCGAATGGGTCTGTTCTTGCTTTTTCGTCGTGGGATGTGAAGATCCGTTGTCGAGCACACTGCCCCACCAAAGCCGGGCGGGAGCAGAGGAAGCTTCAACACTTCTATGCGTCGTGAGATGATGATCAACGGGGCGTCTATGAAGCTAATGCAACCATCCTGAGAGCCAGAGGTCGAGGTCGAGGTCGAAATAAGAATTTGCCGGTGTCACTTGATGAAGTCGAAATGAGATGTTGGTGCTGGTGTAGGTTTCACGAGTTGTTCTATCCGCTGGTCGCTCAGCAGCTCGAAGCGAACCCGCCTGAAACTAAATACTGTATCTTGTGGGGTAATCGGTTCAACTTCCGTATGGATCGAGTCAGCTCTTTTGATGCCGAAATGACATCTGAGGTATTGTTTGTAGATGTGTATTTCATGAGTCTATTCATTTGGATCTACATAAATATTGATTGGTGGTCAATATTGACTTTCGGCTTCTTTTCCCGTCGTGCAAAAGATTGGCATGTATTCACAAACGTCTTGGTATGACGATCTAAATCAGCTTTGTACAAGTACAACTCCTCAATGTTCCGCTCTGCTCGGCGCCTTTAACAAAAATTTATGCTTTTCTTCGTCCACCACGAAAACTCGTCCTCCGGGTATATCCGTCGAAAAGCCCTGATTGATCGTGACACCAAAAAATGTCTAGATTTACCAGGATTTCCTCGGTCCTCAATGCAAGTACATGTACTGAACATGATAGGAGGCATGTACAGACTTATTAGAGCAGAGATTCGAGCCCGATGCTAGAAAGGCATCTCCAAAGCTCATGTGCATATTCATCTCAATATGCCCGCCTCACCTACTCTCTCTCTGCTCCTCCTCCTTCAACCTCTCGACCAATTTTCCCCTTAAGAAATCACTGAGTCCCAAACTTAAAAAGTTAGCGAAACCCTAGACACCCCTTTCAAGGCATACTCACATCCCCTCCCTCGTAACAAGTCTATAACTCCCACTACTCTGCCAATTTCCAAGCTCCCCGCCATCTCCCTTGACAAACTCACCCCGTCCGTCAACCTCCAAACTCCCAAAAATATCTTCCGGCCATGCTATTCGCCCATAATCCGGTGGTGCCCTCAAGTCACTAACATGCACCCATCCCCCTCTGCCTCCACCACCAGCACCACCTTGACTACTTGCACCACCAGCCCCATCACCTTGTGTCGTCCCTCTTTTCCTTTGCTGTGGAAAGAACATTCCACCAGAACCAAGTGCTGAACCCGAAGTTGAGGCGAAAGCTGCTGCTTGGCCTTGTACCATTGGATCTTCTGCCGCGTGCAATTTTAGGACCTCATTTAGGATAGATAGGAAGCGCGGGTTTTCGGTCAGGGAGTCTGGGGTTGGAGGGATCTTTGTTGTTGTTCCTAGGGAAAGATTGATTGATGGGGGGGACGTGGGGAGGAGAGTGAGAAGTTGTGCTGTTGATGGGGAGGAGGGGTGTGGGAAGACATACTATTCGTGTTAGCTATGTTCATGCGTCTGGGTAGGGGAGAAAGTTGAGAGGAAAGAAATTGGCATACGATGTGAGAATTTGATTGTAGAGTCGAGATAGAACGAATTGCTGTCCGTAATGAGGACTTAGCAGCCGTTGTGCGAAAGGGTGAGGCGAACATGTTGTATTGTAAATGCGGGAAAGTGTTTGAGGGAGCTTGGAGCACAAAATATTCTGGAAACTCGCTCGAAAGCTCGGGTGGGTGTCAAAGCTTCAATATGCACGTCATGGATTTCAGGGGCCACAGGGCTGACCGAGTCCAACGCCAGTCAAATAGGTGATTTAAAAATGTTTCATATCCTCTACCCAGTTTTTACACTCCTGCTAGTTTGTGGCTCGCGGGAGATCGCGTTCAGTTCCTGATGGTACCTCGAGACGTAGATACCCCACTGCGGGTCACTAATCGACTGATATCTCACGTCGCAATAAATTTGGTATCAAGTGATCTTTATTCTGAATCCAGTCATTTACATGGCAATGCTTCGAAAGACCAGGCCAGGGAAAACATCGCATCGCTTGCAAGAAATAGAATACCATTCGCCAAGCCCTAGCAGTTCACCTTTCTTAATTCTTGTGTACACGAGCTCCATGAACTCTAGAGTTCTGCATTTATTTCTTCAACTCAGTGCCGTCAAGTCCGCCATAGATCTACAGTACACGTTAGCAAAGGCTTACTCGGTTCAGTAATAGATTGGCTTACCGTCTCCATCATAATACCGGTAATTTGGTAGGGATCAGCATTTGAAGCTGGTCGTCTATCCTCGAAGTAACCGTAGCCCTTGTGGCCACACTCTCTTGGAATACGGATGGATGCGCCACGGTTGGCAACGCCATATGAGAAGGTATCGATGCTACCGGTCTCATGTCTGCCAGTAAGACGCATAGTGTTGTCCTCTCCGTAGACTGCAATGTGCTCCTTGTGGCGGCCCTCGAGCTTCTTGATTGCAGCCTCAATGTGCTTCATACCTCCCTCAACACGCATCTCCTTGCTGGAGAAGTTGCTGTGGAGACCAGCTCCGTTCCAGTCACCTGGAATTGGCTTGGGGTGGAAGGAGATCTTAGCACCGAATTCTTCGGCAATGCGGTGGAGGAGGAAACGAGCAAGCCAGAGGTGGTCACCCACTAAAGACATCCATTTAGCCGAGGCTCAAGAGAATAGGAGAGGGGGGGATGGGAATGCATACTTTCAATGCCCTCACATGGACCAACTTGGAATTCCCATTGAGCAGGCATGACCTCGGCGTTGGTACCGGAGATCTTAATTCCAGCGTTCAAGCAAGCCTTGTAGTGAGCCTCGACGATATCTCTGCAGAAAACCTTGCCAGCACCAACACCACAGTAGTATGGGCCTTGAGGACCTGGGAAACCATTGACTGGCCAGCCGTAAGGCTTGTCGCCCATGTCGAGGAGGGTGTACTCTTGCTCTAGACCGAACCATGGCTCGTGGACCTTGTGGGCCTCCATGAGCTTAGCACACTCATGACGGTAGTTGAACTTGTTTGGGGTTCCATCGGGATCCCAGCACTCGGTGAGGACCAAGATGTTGGGGGCACCTCGGAATGGATCGGGGAAAATGGCAACGGGTCGGAGGTAGACATCGGAGTTGTCGCCTGGGGCTTGGCCAGTTGAGCTTCCGTCGAAATTCCATTCTGGGAGGTCGTCGAGTTTGAATTCACCGCTCTTGGGCACCTTAAGGAGTGTCTGTAAGGCACCGTGTTGTCAGTGTTTGCTAAAAAATAACTTTTCGGGTGAACAAGGGAAATTGAATTTGATTTGGGGCGCCGAACGCCGCAGTACACTACTTTGAATGGATGATTGACAAAGCATCATGAGTCAGGATCGGCCTCTTCAATCTGAAACTCGTACTCGGAAGTGAAGAGTGTTCCGATCGGTCAGAGGTTAAGATCCCGTTACTTCAGCAGGTCCCCGATCATTCGCATACACGGTAGGGTAGGTATTGTCGCGTGCCAATCCCTGTAGAATTCGAGACTTTAGAAGAGCTTGCTCACCTTCGACTTGGATCGAACACCACCTGTAGAGTCGATCCAGATGTACTCAGCCATCGCTGATCCCTTCTGGTCGAGCTTCATGTACTTCAGGAGCTGTGGGCGCGGTTAGTGACGCAGCGCGGGGTTATTCCGAGGCTGCAGAACTTACATTCTCCGTATAGGAGACGGTTGATGAGGTCGCCATATTTGCGATGTGTGTGTGGGATTGATTGGAGTGGGAAGAGTAGAGAGGAGAGGTAGCAAAGGCAACGCCAGATGGTGTTGTTGGAAAGAGTAGAAAGAGTAGTGGGGAAGCGGGACTGAAGGTATTTGAAGGTAAAGAAAGTACGCAGCAGGCGAGGAGGGCAGGCTCCGATAAGGAGATGTGGGCTGGTCGCTAGCCGGGTTAAATTCACCAACAAGGATCTGGGTCTGTTTGGGAATGGCCCTGGTGCGATCCCACCCACGCCGGGCCTTCGCTTCCACAGAACAGGTCGACCAAGATGGGAGAAGAAGCAAAAGAATTCCGAGTTCTGCTGGTGAAAACTCTTCATTTGCTTTGCTTCTTGAGACCTATGTGACGAGGCATATACTTCCAATCCACAGTTCTATTTGCAAATTTTCAGAGGCACACGACGTGCAGTATGCGGCAATTACAGCTGCGAAGGGCTTTCTGCAACTGAAGAGCTTTCCATGCACCGCCCTGCGCTGGATAAACAAAGCAGCACTGTCTATCTGCAGATTTTGGACGTTGCACACGGCCAGGCACATTGAAAGTCAATGCCGCTTTGTTTGTTTGTCTGCATTGCATCGCACAGGTACGCTGCGTCCAGATCACCAACGACACGCGGAGAAGAGACAATCGCACAAAGTCTTTTTCTTCCTCGTCATGCAGGACACGCATGCATCAAGCATTGATGGATTCCTTTTGAGATTCTCGACTACTCGCTCTAGATGGATAGAGAGGGGGAGAAGATAGCTGCCGTCGCTGATCTCTATGTCATAGGCAGTTCCCCAGATAGCTACGGCTTCTATCGCGGAAACTCTGCTACTCGATCCAACTAATCACTCCACAAGACTACTGTCATGCCACAGAAAATATCACCTCACAATCGTACCGTTCAATCATAGTCCTGCATCCAGGAGGAGGGTATTCAGATGTCCTGGCCAGATATGCTGGCAAAAGCCAACCCCCCAATGTTCCACAACATCGGGGTCAACAGGGTCCTGCAGAACCCCATCCATACATCCATACACCGCAGAAGCAACACCGGGAATAGAATCCTCACTCTCGGTCACGCCTCTTGTGTTTTGTCCACCTGGATGCATGCTTTTCCCCCACACCAGAAGCGCCTCCCGCCGCTGGAGACACTTTTCTTTTGGTACCCCGAACGTCCCCAGAATCATCCGCTTCTTCCGCCGCTTCCTCCCACGCTCTCGACTCGCGGTCCTTTCTCAACAGTTTCTGTCTATTCCAAAACTCGACTCAGTCCCCAATTGCCGCAAGATATTCTTACAAACAGAAACATTTCTACAGGTTCCTTTCGCCCTCAGTTTCGGCTCATTCCCTACAGCGCTACCCCGCCGATGGGGTCCCTGGTGCGCCGAGACCCGCGCCAACGCCACACTGCGATAAGAGAATTGCTGGTTTGTGATTCGTCCAGCCAACAAAAAGCAGGGGCTCTTCGTAAGACGCTCGAGTAAAAGCGCCGACGGGTTGAATTCTGGCCCCCGGCTTCGGACTGGCTAGGACAGGATCCAAGGATCCGAATTTGGAACCCTATCACGTGTGAGGCTGTGTGACAAGCCCTCCGTTTGTCTTTCTGGCCTAACAGCTTTCGTATTCTATTTCAATGTGAGACACTTACGAAGTTTCCAACGTCGTCGTGGGGTCCATATGCCGGGAATACGCGTAGGTGAGGCAAGTTTGAGTCATTTGTGCCCTCCCAACACAACATTTCGGGGTGTTGTTGTTGTAACTGCAAGACCTACACGAGTCACAACATGTTGTACTACTTCGAGACACAGTGTCATTTGAGACAGCTTCTTGGCGGCTGACAGGCCAAGTCAAGAACCCGAGAAGTGTCTCCTCAAATGTAGGGCTGGGCATCCATACAAAAAACTTGTCATTTTATTTTTGACGCTGTTGCGCAGTCTTATGTAGAGCTTCTCTTGAAGTCTTTCAAGACAGAGGTAGGAATTCGAGTATGGGTAGGTCTGTATTTTGACTCAAGACTCTTACTTCCTGTGGCATTTTCTCCTGAATATTTCGAAAGTTGAAAGCGATCTAGAAGAATGCTATCTTCAGTAAGAGCATATCAAGATTTATCAGGATCCTCTTCAGGGACGCCCACTTCTTTCAATTGCTCTACAATACTAGCGGGACGGGTGAGGCTGGATCACTATAAATCAAGCATACATTCTGCATGAGCAAGGCTGCATGTCATATATCCTCCGCGGGTTTCAATCTGGAATCCACGTCAAGACTGCTTGGAAAGTAACTCGGATGGAATTTGGACTTTGCTGTGATCGAAACTACCTGCTCAAGTAAAAGTCTGACAATTTGCGAGATGTGCTATTCTGAAGGTGGTTGTCCCAAATTTCTGGACTCGGCCTGAGCGGTTGATCGGCTCTTCTCTCACTCAGCCTTGGCCGGTTTCTTCTTCCACTTTTTCAAGACATTCTGCCATTGCTCGCCCTCTGATCGAATAGGAACCTAGTCATTGAATGCCTCAAGACTCTACTCGAGCTTTGTCGCATATCGCAAAAACTTTGGCATTTCAACGAATGTATTCTACGGGGCTGTAACAGGCCAATGCGCAAGTGGTTGTATCGCATGGAAACAAAGGCTCTTCTAGGTACTCGCTGGTAACGGAGCATTTGAAGGTGGCAAAGCTTTCTTCAGTGAAGGAAGTTCAACCCAAAGGATCATGACTATATTCAGAATCAAACTAGGGACTCATTGATCAAAAATAGCTCTCATTGTCTCAAACACCATGGTATATCCATCCCCAAATGAAACACCATTTCTACCCAATACCAAATCATTCACAATTCATGACTCATAATAATAACACGCTTTACTTCAGATCTAACCCTCAAGATCCATTTTTCCAATCGACACCTCACCCCCCTTAAGATTTCCCCCCTGACCCCTCTCCTCATCAATATCACTACCATCATAGGCCATCCTCGGGTCCACAATCTCATCTCCAACCTCCATCCACGTCTCACTAACAGCCGGAACAGGCCAGATCGTGCAAAGCGCCCAGTACACTCCTCCAGCCACAATGAACCCACAGAAGAAGTTCAGATTGTAAATGTACGTCGCGCCCGCTGGCACAGGTTTCCCAATCGCACCGACGAAACCGACGATATTGATCAAGATGCCGGCAATGTAAGCCGTGTAGCCGCGCAGCGAGAAGCCGAAGAAGTAGAAGTAGGGAGAGGATTTCTTGGCGGAGTAGAGTTCTTTGATTTCCAAGTAGCCTTTTCGGACAACGTAGTAGTCTGAGATCATTACGCCGGCGATGGAGGATAGGAAGACGGAGTAGGCAGAGAGGTAGGTAGTAAAGTTGTTAGCACTGGACAGTAAGTTCCATGGACACATGACCAGGCCCACGAGAGCGCAGACGTAGCCGCCGCGGCGGATATTGAGGTAGCGGGGGAGGAGAGCGGTCACTGCAGGTTTCAGAGTCAGTATGGCTTATTCGAGAGGTAGTTTTAGAACTATTTGGAAATTTCACAAGATTCAGTATCCGTTTTCGGAACGTTCCCGAGTATCTCAGATATTCTAAAGCGGATAATGAATCTTGTAGATTGTCCACAGGCAAATGAGATTTTCTGGAAATTTTCATACTGTCTGTTCCAGCTGAGACACTGTTGGCTGCGATATTGGTGCCGAGTTGGGCAAGTGCAAAAGCCATGGCGATGAAGAAGACGCCGGCACGATTCTTGGAGCCACCTTCGGTGAGGAAGGAGTGGAGGAGGTCGAGGGGGTTCCAGATCGGGTCGCCTTTGAAGATTACAGTCGAACTAGAGGAGACGATAATGCCAATGAAAGAAGTCACGGCAAAACCGATAGGGATTGTAAAAAGCTGCGACCAGAGAGCGTCCTTGGGCTTGCGAGCAAAACGAGCGAAATCCGGATCGTTGACAATGAGGGTAGCAAAGTTGGCGATGGCGGACATGATGCCTGTGACCATTCCCCAAGCCAGTCTCGATCCTGTGGCCTCTGCTGGCTATACTGAGGTTAGTATGTGCTTTTATTGGTTATCTGCGGAGTCTGGCAGCTGAGCTCTTGACAGAGTTCTGAAAACATGATGCAAGAGCTCCGTTCCTAAAAGTTATAAAGAGGAAACAGAAGATTATTAGACATACCTGATGTACGATTGGCCCAATGCCGTGGGCTCGAACAATTGCCCAAATGAAAAAGGCAACTCCTGCAGTGGGCACAACATAGGCCTTGACTGTAAAAAGGTGGCGGATCTTGTGAACTGGAAACCAGATAGCCGGGAGCGAGCAAAGCCAGAAAATGAAGAACGAAACAAAGCTGACGGTGTTAGTCCCAGAGTTGGGGATCCCGTTATGGATACGGTTCTCATTCCAAGACGGCCAAATAGCAGCAATCATAAGTTGTACGCATTCTCCACCAATCCATGCCTGAACACCGTACCAGATGCAGGCCATTGCTGCCCTGTTGAAAACAGGCCACAAAGCTCCCCATATTCCAAAACTAGCGCGGGTGACGACCGGGAAAGAGATGTGATATGTTGCTCCGATTCTACCAGTGAGGACAATGAAACAAGCTGCGATAGTGTAACCCAGCCAGACACAGATCCATGACTGCCACCATGATAATCCGCCGCTGGTACCGCTAACCACGATCATAGAGGACGAAATCATCCAGGTGTTCTACCGGTAGGGCATCGTTAGGGCTGAATCTACCACAATGCGGCGAACTCCCAAAACTCACGATATTGAAAGAATCAGCAACCCAAAATCCAACGAAGTTCCACGGCCCCCATTGCCGCCTTTCTGGCTCGACTGGTTTCAAATCATGGTTATTTAGCATCAGCTGCGCGTTCGTCAGGCCTGGTTCGCTTTCGACAGCGGCCTTTTCCAAGAGGTATGCGAGTCTCGTGGACTTGACTTTCTCCATTATGAAGTCAAAAAAGTATGGCTCGTCCGAGGAGTGAAAAATCCGATGTTCTATCTCGTGTGGAAGATTTGACTGCCTCGAATGAAATGCGGCATCCAACGAATCTGTACTATGACGACGTCTGAACCCTTCGAATTCTGTAGATGGTCCCGCAAGTAAAGGTGCGCTTTCCGCGTCCGAGGTGCTTTTCGAAAAAGCTGCTTTATATTTTCCTCTAGATGGTGATGAGTTGTTGGAATCTAGTTCCTCTTTTCGAGAGCGGGCCATTAGACGAAATATATAGATCTACCAAGCCTTTTCAGTGCAAAGATCTTCTGTACATGAATGCAAATGTAACCGGGACCCAGCTCTGCAGAGAACGCTCCTAGAAAGGTCCGGCTGCAGCAAGGGCAAGGCCAGGCGCTTTGGGACCCGCGGCCGGTCCATCGCTTATCTCCTGTCACTCGTTATCACTGACTTTTCCAACGGATCCAAACCCTGGCTGCGAAGACCCAACGGGTGTGGGTGTTTCTCCTAGGCCCTATGTAGGTGTCTGTGATGTAGCTCTTGATCCATACGCTGGGTGTACTTCACGTATACAGGGCGTGGGGTTCATGATGTAAACGGCAACCGGGAGCCCGCGGCCTGGTGTGCGAGGCAGGGCCGTATTTCACAAATGAGCAGCGGTTGCTGCCGTTTTCGCGGCGCATTCTTCTGCAGCCAAGCTTCCTGCTAGGGGTTTTCATTCGACGTTGCCCGCGGTCGTGTGCTGATAAGGATGAATCTTACAGGATCTGATCGAGTCAAAATTTGCGGGGAAGCGAGACATGGGATTTTGTCATCTGATAGCTGACTCGTCGGCATCTCCGAATCCTTTCATAACTTGAGAGCAGCTGCTCAAAATGTTTCAAGAATCACCACGGGGTTCACAATCTCTATGCTCACCAGGACAGTTAAGAGGGACTTCTTCAAATATACAGAAGTACATGAGACACGTGACCCTCGTCCAGGCTCATTACCTTGATCTATGACTTTTCAACAGGACAATATTCATCATCTGAGTTATAAGAGATTACAGTCTGTATACCTGCGATGTCCAGATCCCCAAACTCTGGCACTATCCATGTACATCTTGCCTATCCCTCCATTCGCTACGGGATTAGAATCCGGGGAGGACAGCTGTCCAATAGTAGGTAAAACCAGCCCGCTGGTCTCTTGAGGGTAGATAAGCTTAGAGCTGTTCGGTATGCAAGGCTGCATCAACACCGGATCTAGACCCATAAGCCATGCAGAGCGGTCCAGATCCAAAGGGCGCTTCAACTAATCCCACGTCAGTAGACTGATGCTTCTTTCCATCAACGCCAATGCAGGCAGCAACTCATTATTTGGCTTCAGGACGAGATGTATCAGAGACCGGCAACACTGTAGGCTTGCTCCTTTCGTGAAACGAACCCACCGTGATCCACGGTCACAGCTCTCGTGAGAACCTACCGAAAATCAGTTAACGATACTCATATTCATAAATTATCTTTGGAAACGAGACATTGTAGAGCCTTTGACGCAAAACTTGATGGTACACCTATCTTGCTGCAATTCGCCTGGTGCGACATCTTCTCTGGCACCTTCCCCTGCCAAACATTTCGAAGCATGCTCTCTGAGTCACTGACACTTGTCAAGGCTTCCAGGAATCAGACTATAATAAGCGTGCCAGGTGGCCATAGCCTCATAAAGAATCTGAATTACGCTGAGCCGGCGGACGTATTCATATTCAACATGCGCGAATCTCAGGATGGGTTCCTCCAGTGCATTAGGTGCAAATCAAGGAAGCGATCGCCTCACCAGTAGGGCGAAAGACAGTTAGGGAGAACAATGTCTGAGAATACCGTAGGAAATGGCAAAGAAAACATCGCCGCGCATATGAAAACAACAGAACGTCCCCTGAGAAAATTGTGGGCCATCTTTTTGAAAGACGCGTTCCAAAGTCACACAAGTATGAACCACGAATGCAAATAGAACATTCGAGAGTGATTGCAATTGAGTAGAGAATAGAATACATGTGCGCAAGTCTCGCTTAAAAAAGGGGGAAGTGCTTCTTGGCAATGTTGACTTGGTCTCTCAGGCTCTCACCACTGTAGTCTGTGGAAACCCGAGTGTCTTGTAAATAAAATACCATGTGCGCCAGCCCAAGGTTTTCGATTTCTTATGCCAATGATGCGAGACTTGAGATCCACTTTGGCACGCCTGTGAAGGCTCGTAACATTTTGCAAGGAGAGGATGGTCTAATCAAATGTGAAACGATCGAGGCATAGATAAAGATTTGGTTTTGTTTCGATTCGTTGTATCTGTTTCTTAGTATTTCACCGCACATCCGATAATTATGATTTTCATTGACGCTTGGTACCAGCTGAATCCTCGCACGGTCCGATTTGACGGGATCCGAAGAGTCATGCATCCTCCCGTACTGCAGCTTTGGAGGCGTAGGCCCGAGGAATTCTGTATCAATTGCCAATTCAATTGGAGTGTGGCACACCTGCTTCGAGAACAAAATGCGGGCATGAATGAGAGGTTGGAAGAACAGTTTTCCGGTTCTCGATTGCCACAGAAAATCGCCCCTGAGCGCCTAGCGAGGCTCTCCCGAAACGATGCTAGCCTAATGCAGTCCCAGACCCCACTTTTTTGAACAACATCAATATGGCTAATTTCTATCAACCAGTCCAAGACGATAGCAGATCAACAGCCGGCCGTGATAATATTTGTGAGCAATGCGGACCGGAAGGGTAACCCCCGCTCTCGTTTTGGAATTTCCACCGTAACCACTGGACGGGATTATTGGACCAACGGCTCTTCCTTCCCGGCGTTCAGTGTTGCCAAATTAATTCAAGTACCAAGGAGTGACTTTCAATGACACCTGTGCTTAGAGTCATGCTAAGTCACTAGTTGTTCTGGATTAATCTAAATTTCCAAACCTTCAGTTATGGTTGGTGGTATTTGACGTCCGTCTTGGGCTTCATCAGAAGAAATCGATACGGCGGTTGCATTCGGTTTTGAAGTTCTTTTGGCAAATTTTTTTTCCCTATATCTATAGGTGTCTATGAACGTTTCATTCTTGCTCTATTACAATTTGTTTCCGATTTTGTTATACTGCAATAAATTTTCATCATGAAGTCCCAGAATCTCATTTCCATAACTGCTCTTCTTGGAGTTGCGTGCTCTCACACTATTTTCACTCAGCTGACCGCTGGAGGCGTCACGAATGGTAATTTCCACAAGATTGTAGGAAATCGTTAGCATTTACTGACTTCTATAATAGGAATTGGCGTTGGAATCCGAATACCTTCGTACGATGGGGTGAGAAATCTACTTCATCCGTGATTGCCCTTACTGACGTGGGTGATCCTTCTTAGCCAATTACGGATGTAACTTCCAATCCTATCGCAGTGAGTACTCAGTGTAATATTTCATTTTGGGGTCAATATGCGCTCGCCGATGTTGCTTTGCTCTTTGAGAACCTTGCTTCGGTCTTCATGGAATGCCTCTAACCTCCCCAAGTGCAATGGTGGACCAAATCCGACGACAGCCTCAAGCACAGTTATTAATGTCGCAGCTGGCTCGACCGTCAAAGCTAGATGGAGACACACACAAACCAGCGGTTCTGACGACGTCATTGATCCCAGCCACAAGGTATATTTCCTGTGCTCTCTGCTCTCACGAGTCTTGCTCATGATTTGTCCAGGGGCCAGTTATGGCGTATATGAAAAAAGTCAGCAGCGCAACTGCGGATCCAGGCTACGGAAGTGGATGGTTTAAAATCAGCGAAGCGGGCCTCAACGTTGGAAGTAAGTATCTTTCCTTCAATTTTTCATCTCAAAGTTCTAAGAAAACTGAGACATTTTGCAGCTGGAAAGTGGGCCACAGAAGACCTGGTAAGCTGTTTGAATAATTCTCGGTAAATTTTTAGCTAAGCATATAGATTGCCGCTCTTGGAGAGCAATCCATCACTATTCCTTCCTGTATTGCTTCAGGTCAATACCTTCTCCGCGCGGAACTCATCGCGCTTCACTCGGGTTAGTCAGCTCATTATCGATGTGTAATCGCGCATACTTACAACCCCGCAGCAAGCAGCGCAAATGGAGCTCAATTCTACGTATGTTTTATTTCTCCTCACTTAGACGTGGTTGCTCATATAAAATGCTGTAGATGGAATGTGCCCAAATCAATGTCACCGGTGGCTCTGGATCCAAGACCCCCGCTACGGTCAGCTTGCCAGGTGCATATAAGGTATTCGATATCATTTTGGTTTGGTCTGCAGAAATTATGCTGACTGAAGCAGGCCTCGGACCCGGGAATCTTGATCAATATCTACCAGACTCTTAAGAGCTATACCATCCCCGGTAGGACAGAGAGATCGACTCAGAATGATAGTTTATATCTTACTGATGACCATATAGGCCCCTCTGTTTTCACATGTTGAGATACGAGATCGCGATAGGCTAAATTACCGTAGTTTGGCGCTGATTTCTGGGGGAGATTATGGGGATTGAGAGCAGCGAAATTGACACACGTTGGAATGTGTTCGAGTACAGAAAGTTAATAGGTTCATAGGGGGAGGTTCAGATGCGTATTTGTTTAGAGAGTGTATATATTTCATTCCATGTTTTCGAAACCTTGACATATGAATACCAACCTTGATGTGTCTATTCTCTGATGAAAATGGGCTCAGTGCTAAAATATACCAAAAGCACCGAGTGAGACGCTCCTAAGTGGGGTAGCTGTTACCGTCTTCTAGAACAGCGCCTCTGCATTAAATTTGGCATACCACAACTAGTCATCTCAAAATCTAGACCTTTCAACCTTGATTTCGCTATTAGTATCAAGCACGACGATATTATGCCAGTTCACGATACAAATGCTTTGAAGTGTGATCTGGTGTGATGGTTTACTAGGACGGTATCGCCGCGTTCCGCTTCTATATACAATCGGCCTATACCCATCTCAATTGAGCGAGCCATTCACCATTCCTGTCATTTGAAAAGTCCTCAATCTCGAACAAGAAGCCACTTGAAACCCTTCTCCGCTCGGTTCAGAAGCGAGTTTAGCAGGATGCAACAGCCGGGCCTGGGATGGTGTAGGAGTTGAACTGCAAGTCATTAGGCCCAGTCTTTGGGTTCAAACCGAGTAGTACTCACATTGTTATAGATGTTTGCGGTGTAACCTGGGTCAGTGGCCTTAATAGCACCAGGGAAAGCAACCTTGGGTCCCAAGTCTTTTGACCCACCGCCTGTGACCGCGAGTTGCGCACAGCCGATATAAAATTGAGGTGTTGAGCCGGGGTTGTGGATTGCGAGCTGTTGCATTCGAAGAAGGTATTCCCCGTTTGGAATACATTTGGGAATGTTGAATGTGTAGGCCTCTGTGGGGCATTAGCATTCCTGAATTGGATCATATTTCAAGGTATGTAGGTATGTCATACGTTTCAAGTCCCATGTTCCACCTGGGAATTTTGGCCCAATATCTGCCTTCAGGTTAGTTTATTTGAAAAGCAATTGCTCGTTCTAATGACGGACCTAGGATCTTGAACCAAACATTTCCAGAGCCATCGAAAGCTGCCGCCGTGCTGGGTGCCTTGGCCATATATACAGAGACCGGACCTTGGTGATAGACAGCAGTATCGAGAGTGAAAGTCACGGATGATCCTGCAGCCACAGAAACAGTCTCGGTGCTTGCCCCGCTTTCTCCACCAACATTGCAGCGCAAATCATTGCTCGCGAGATCTTGAATGTGTCAGACACAGATATAGTATCAGTATTAGAAACCTACCAGTGACGGGAGAATTGTAGTTTGTGTTTTTCCTGACGTATGTATAGACGGGATTCTTGACCCCATTGGCAGTGAGTTGCTGGAAGATATCTGGACAATATTAGTTCGAAAGTTGAAAGGCTCCAGCTGTAAGCCCAGCTTACAATGTCCAGACACTTGGTTTGCTAATGCCATAAGACCGGCTGCAAAAGTTGTGAGGCCTTTCATGATGAATTGATGAAAATGAGAAATATGTAAATACAAGAATTGTGATCTTTAGCCTGCCTGAACGCCTTCTCCACCTGCTTTATATATCATCTGCACCCAGGTAGGCTGATAATGATGTAAATATTCACCCACTCATCTTCACGCATGTCGGACTTATTTCGCCAGGAATTCCATATTGATCACTTCATCCTGCAATAGAGTGCCACGCCGTATGGGCAAATATGCCGAGGCGAAAGCATCATGCGGGCGAGCAGGCTCGAGATACGACTCAGCCAGCTACGATCATCACCAATCGCATTTATCAGACTATCAATACTACTGTATATATGAGATTCCTACTGACCCCAGGAATTATGCACTCCCATGTTCACACGAAGGATGAAGATGACCTGGCCGCGCTGATGCCATCCATTTAAGCGTATTGTTGTGGACTAAGATACGCGGGCGCGGGAGAGGAGCCGTAGATCCTGGTTCTGGAATTCTGGGGAGAACGCCATTGAGTAACGATGCCGGTAGCCAAGCAAGCAGAATATACCGATGACCAAGAGAAGCCGAAGTTCCCTGAAGCGCTTGCCAAGTCTGGCAAAGACAATCAGGCAATAAGTTGTTAGCTCCCGTTTTCGAAACGCTCAGGGTGCTCGGACCGACTATTCATATAAATGTTTTTATGTTAGCGCTTTGTAATATATTTTCCAGTAGTCGAGACCAAACTGTGGGGTAAATTTCTAGCGTGCTGTGGGAGATTCAGGGGTAAATATGGCGTGGCATTGAAAATGTCCGCCGCTACGGAGCACTGTAGCGAGGTTTTGGATAGACATCGATACTCCCGGTTAAATCTCTGTTTGCACCTCCTCGACCTCAACTACATCGATGTGTCTTCCAATGAGATACCCTCTATGCATCTACTTTTACCTCTAGTCTCCATCATGTTCCAGTATGCAAGGTGGCCGCCTACCTTGGAAGCGAGTCTCAGATGCTTGTTCAGCTTCCACAGTGGTGGGCCCAAGGTGTGCCGTCAGAAGCCTCACGAGTGTCCTGGCCTAATACACATGCTCGGAACCAGAACCGGAGCGGCGTAATCTTGTTCCCTCGCAAGATTTATTCCGGATTTCATAGATCAAAATTGGTAGTTCATGCGCTCGCAGCCGCACCATCCTCGGTCAAGTCTACAGGCCTTCACTCCACAAAAACTCCAGTCTCCTCACTTTCCCCCGCAGATGACCTGTCGATCTTGCCAGCGATAGGTCTGCCAAGTAACAAGATACAGAAGATGTTCATTGTCGGGCCGTATATTCCTAGTTCTTAAGAGTGTTTGCCCCAAAGACTAGCAAACTTGATGTACTACAGACCCACCCAACAAAAGTCGCACTCCAATCGGGAGGTTTGCATCTTGACCGGGATCAAATGGAAAACTGTCTGTATCAAAAGCTTTGAATATTACACTGAAGTGGGAACAGAAAATTCACTTACAGGATTCCGTCTCGCTACTTCTAATTTTGTTTAATTGCAATAATGAGATGCCGCGTCGCCTCATCGCGTGGCTTCTACACCCTGTTTTCAGCAACCAGATCCACCAATTATGTCTTGCATGTTCCTGCCAAGTAGCAGCGAATTGGTTATAATTTGCAGGGAATAGCACTAAGCTTTTCAAAACTCAGGCTGTTCGGAAGTGGTGGCAAGCCGGTCATGTTGTTCCGTCCTCCGTGCTCTTGAAGAAGAATTCAATAGATCGTATCGTCAGATATCTACTATATAAGGCCGTCTTGAATACTCAAGCGTTATTCTCTTCACCAGATTCTCTCACCTCAACTTGTACATTCGCAATAATCACAAAAATGGGAGCCAAAGCTTTTCTCCTAACTGCTGCTATGCTAGGGGCTGCCTCGGCTCAGCAGTCAGCATATGGACAATGTGAGTCTCATAATCTTGCGTCCTGATCTTGACTGTGTCGGCTACTTTACTTTTGCTACCATTTTGATTCACAAATTTTCCCTTCTGCCCGAGTTTCCCATTGTCATATATACTAACAATTAGTTTCAAGGTGGTGGAAGTAATTGGAGTGGAGCAACGACTTGTGTCTCTGGATACACCTGCGTCGTGAGCAACTCTTTCTACTCGCAGTGCTTGCCAGGGACACCCGCCGGATCAACTACCAGCACCTCAGTTCCAGGCACCACTGTTAAACCTACAAGCACAAGTAAACCTACAAGCACTACAGGATCTGGAGGTACACCAACAACGAGCATACCAGCTGGTACTACAACTGCTGCAGCATCTGGCAACCCTTTCTCCGGCGTGGCCCTCTATGCCAATCCGTACTACGCCTCCGAGATTTCAGCATCGGCAATCCCTTCCTTGACCGGCGCTATGGCGACAAAGGCCGCGGCCGTCGCCAAAACACCGACCTTTGTCTGGTTAGACACCATGAGTAAAGTCCCGTTAATGGGCACGTTCCTGGCAAACATCAGAGCTGCAAATAAAGCCGGTGCAAGCCCACCTGTGGCGGGTACCTTTGTCGTATACGACCTTCCGGATCGTGATTGTGCTGCCCTTGCCTCTAACGGAGAATACTCAATTGCCAATGGGGGTGTTGCCAACTACAAAAAGTACATCGATGCAATTAAGGCATTGCTTGTTTCCTACTCTGATGTCAAGGTCATCCTGGTTGTTGGTAAGCGTGGAACCCAACCGTGGTAGTACCTGTATACTTACAATGTCTTCAGAACCCGATTCTCTCGCAAACTTGGTCACCAACCTGAACGTGGCTAAATGCAGTAATGCTGCTGTACGCAAACTCTTATGGCCCCCTTTTCTTCTTTTTCTCCAGGATTCACCATTCTTGTTGATTGTCTGAGGCCTTCTGAGACATTATAATTAGGATGGTGAATCTTTGGAAAGCTCGCTTATTGCTGATCGCGTATGCTGACTCGAGAACTTGCAGAGTGCATACAAAGAATGCGTCACATATGCAATTCAGCAACTAAACTTGCCCAACGTCTCCATGTATCTCGACGCTGGACACGCAGGATGGCTCGGGTGGTCGGCAAATATTGGCCCAGCTGCCACCTTGTTCGGAGATCTCTACAAAGCAGCTGGCAGCCCTAAAGCCGTACGAGGGTTGGCTACGAACGTGGCGAATTACAATGCTTGGAGCGTGACCACTTGTGCTTCATACACCCAGGGCGATGCTAACTGTGATGAGAAGAAGGTAAGATATCTAGAATGCTTTGTTTCCTTCCGAGAGTGTTTTGAAAATCTCCAAAAACTCTGAATGCCCCATAGCTCCTCATTCGTTGTCAGATCTGATGAAGAAAGCTAATACCTCATGATCCTATAGTATATCAATGCATTGGCTCCTCTTCTCACTGCCGCCGGCTTCCCCGCTCACTTCATTATGGACACTTCCCGAAATGGCGTTCAGCCTACCTCCCAACAGGCGTGGGGTGAGCAACTCTTGGTCTCTTTTTGATTATGATGATACTAACGGGAAAGGCGACTGGTGCAATGTTAAAAACACTGGATTTGGTATCAGACCTACTACGAATACTGGTGACGCTCTCGAAGATGCGTTCGTGTGGATCAAGCCTGGTGGAGAAGGCGATGTGAGTGTGACTGCGATAGGACACTGAGTTATGCTGACACATCAATAAGGGAACCTCAGATTCCAGTTCTCCTCGCTATGACGCTCATTGTGGTTACGCTGATGCACTTCAGCCGGCACCAGAGGCCGGTACATGGTTCGAGGCCTATTTTGAGCAATTGTTGACCAACGCCAACCCTTCGTTTTAAAATCGATGCGGCAAGTTACACGCTGGTAAGAAACGGGAATTCTATTAAATTTTATTTACACTGTCATGCCAAAAAGCCAGTTGGCGAACTTCTCAATCGTTTCCACTTGATATATGACGATAGCGGGCTTTGTATATAGTTCTTTGTATATATTTACAATTACCCACTGAGTCTAAGATATTCAGGGCATCCTCAATTTTTGTTTCAAGTTACATTGTTGTTCGGCTTTCAAATGTTTGCTGTTGCAATATGTAGATACTCTTAAGGATTGAGGTCTACAGGAAGCACCATCAGAAGGTTGCCGACTGCGCTCATACTAGTTCTAATTAGGACGCGCAGCATTGAATACGCATCTTGCAACATTTTTAAAATCAAAAAAGTACAAGAAGGTTTGAATTCTAGGTGTTGATACAAATCAACCTCGTTCGACAATTTCTTGGCGCTGCGTCCCGAATACTCAATAATGCCTGCTTGCAATTACGCACCATCCCGCCTCCGTGGTCAGCACCATCGGAACTCGGCCGACGATATATTATTCCTCGGCTTTGTTTAAACACTGATGATCGGGTATGGGCGGTCGGATGCTTCCGAGTATAGATTGAAATGTTCTCGGCAGGAGTTCGTGGCTAATGATGGTTTCTGCGCAACGCAGATGGGCATTGAAGATGACGGTAATCATCTGCCTCTTTACTCAAAAATCTAACTTGTCTCAGAATGACACGTCCGTCTTATTTTGTGCCCCAGAATGCGAGAAAACAAGTGCTCCGCACAACTTATATGGCCACCATCATCGAACCAAACTAACAGGTTTCAAAATCAACCAAACTAGATACGGTATCAATTGTTTGGACTCCGGCTCCCAGTCGGCGAAAAAGAAGCGGCACTTATTCTTAATGTGCCACGCCGAATGATACATTCAAAATCTGCAAATTCAATGCCGCTGTTCTTGTCCAGCCCAAGTTCCGGGTAAGAATCCAATGGGAGTTGGATTAACGAAGATTGCCTATGGCAGTATGTTACATCTTTCGCCGCTCCAGAGCTCAAGGCAGGGCGCAGTACATAAACCATAGGTTATCCCCAGATCAGGCGGCATCCTCGACTGCAGATACGCCTCGACGTTGAAGAGACGATACACACACGGTTGGTTACTTCTTTAATTCAAGAGAGCAAGACTCCGCACGATAATGACTTCCCCATGGTTCTCTTGTATTCAACACTGGAATCAAACCTCACCTTCGTCCTCCATCCACATGCTGGGGAGACTCATGCTCCTGGGACCTTGATATGAACAGTTCCTAATTCTGACACATCGCCCTACCAATTTCCGCCAAGAGTCGCAAAGAAAGTTCCCACTCGGAATGGTGCTTTCTTGAGGAGAAGTATAATTGAGAATGCCAGCATCAGGAGCATCATGGTCAATCTACGCCCTTCTTCAGGGACAGAATAACAAGATCCTAATCAACACATGCATAAAATATCCACACACCTGACGAAGGACAATATGCCTCGGAGATACTCTCAAATTGTGTATTTCAGCTCGTGTCACAATCGTTCCAATTTGGGCTATACCACTCTTGGCCAAACGAATGACCCGTTACTTCCACTACTCCTAAGGAGTTACTAATTAACCTTAAACAGCCACATGACCACATCAGAAGATGGCAGAGCGGTCTCCCTCGGGATTCAGCAACCGCTGCGGCATGCAAAGTGCCGTCTCTGGGCTTCCAAGTTGTGGCACTGGAGAGAGTTTCGTAGAAAGGTACGGAGGAAGCTCATCCGGCTGAACCAAAACTTGTGGCACATTGAAAGTCAATAGAACCTGGGGCAATTGCGACCAGTCATGTAGATATGGAACCCCTGTTCCTGCACCCCACAATAGAGAATTAGCCGGGGTAGCGTCCCGGATTAATACCCTTGAAGTTGAAGCAACATTTGGAGCTTAATCTTGTAAATTTGTCAAGGAACATTGGCCAATGTGCAGTCTGTCCACCCGTTGTGACGGTGATCTCCTGTGTGCCTTGCGCTAACGGATGCGTCCCGATGAAGCCCCCCTCAGTTGGGGTTCTTCAGACAATACCAGAGGCGAGAACAATATAAACGAAACGGTAAGTATTGCTATCGATAACGGCATGATTTCACTTGAAGATCACCAGATTCAGGTTAAAAGCTGTGCCGCGAGTAGTTCCGTTAATAGGCGGAACTTTTATTTGAAATTATGCTGCCTACTTCTCGTTGCAAATCAGCGGCTCATTCTAGACGTGGCTAAGCTCTAGTTCCTAGCTAAAGCTTTCCATTATATAAGGGAATGCCCCTCATAGTTTACTGGAGCACCGTTTCATTCCATTTAAAAGGCTTTTTGAATATTCTACATTATTTTTCGCCAATTCAAAATGAAGACATTTGTAGCGGTAAGCATCTTGCTTGCCACTGGAACATACGCACTTCCGAATCTCAAGGTTGGTGAGTGGAGTGGCATCTGCAATGTGTTGAATGTTCCTGAGCTTCTGGAAGATTTATGGGTCGAACGGATGCTGAAAGCAACTACTAGTCAGAGATGTTCTAACCACCAAAGCTGTCGCTGCAAATGGCACGGTCCAATATGGCGAGTCTCGAAATCTCTATGAGAAATTTCATCTTGGCTAACAGAGTTGTAGCCGGCGTAAACATAGCAGGCTTCGATTTTGGCTGCTTAACAGATGGATCCCAGAAGACCACGAGTGTTGTACCTCCTCTCTCGGGACAAGGAGGGCCTGATGGAGCCGCCCAAATGGTAAGATAATCGAGAAATTTCTTTTTTTGCCGTTGCGGGAGAGTTCCGAGAATTTCTGCAGGCGGAAAATGTACTATGCTTCTGGGTCATTGAGATGCACTCCTTAAGTCCATCCGAAGAAACGAAGCTAACTCTCGTCCTCTGTAGGCCCACTTCGTGAAAGACGACAAACTGAATATTTTCAGACTCCCAGTCGGATGGCAATATCTCACAGGCAATAATCTCGGAGGGGGTTTGAATTCCGCAAACTTGCAGAAGTATGACCAATTGGTCCAGGCTTGTTTAAATACAGGGGCAACTTGCATCATCGACGTCCACAACTACGCTCGCTGGAACGGACAGATTATCGGACAAGGAGGACCGTCGAATGATCAATTCGTCAATCTATGGACACAGATTGCGACGAAATACAAGGGCCAAACTAAGATCGCTTTCGGAGTGATGAACGAGCCACATGAGGTTGACATTAACAAGGTATGTGAAATCCCGCAGCATGTATTTCCAGATCCGAACGTTGGCGAGTTTTGGTTCCCTTTTTTGAATGACTCGGAATCCCCGAGACATTCAAAAATGGCATTGGACCTCGAAAAGACTCTGGACATTTCTTGACTAGGCAATACTGACTCTGGAAACTTGCAGTGGGCTGATACTGTCCAATTGGTCGTCACAGCTATTCGCAAAGCAGGGGCAAGCAGCCAAATGAGTGAGTAACCACGTTAGAGAAAAATGAGAGCTTTCTAATCGGAACTAGTTCTTCTACCAGGAAATGACTACACCTCCGCTGGAAAATTCATCTCTAACGGCTCAGGTAAGAATATCGGGAATTCTCTTATTTCCTACTTTAGAGAGTGTCGGTGGGATGGATCTGCAAGTCCAGAATGTCCCATAGCTCCTGTATCATTGATATGCGTTTCTTCGAAGCAACCCCAAAAAATTAAAGGCTAACTCCGCTAGGTGCTGCACTTCTCAAAGTGACCAATCCAGACAGCAGCACGACAAACCTGATCTTCGACGTGCACAAGTATCTCGATAGCGATAACAGCGGTACACACACCGAGTGCGTTACAGACAATATCTCTGACGCCTTTTCTCCACTTGCAACTTGGCTTCGAACAAACAAAAGACAAGCTATCAACTCAGAGACGGGAGGGGTGCGTCTGATCCTCCTTTGTCCTCTAAACGACGTACTAACTTCAGCATAGGGAAACACAGCGAGCTGTGCGAAATATCTGTGTCAACAAATTGCCTTCATCAAGTAAATCATCTGCACACTGCGTAAACTCCAAAGGCTAACCATCATCCCAGTCAAAATTCAGATGTATATCTAGGATATATTGGATGGGCGGCGGGGTCGTTTGATCAAACATACGAGTTGACTGAGACCCCGACTGGGAGTGGAGGCAACATGCAGGACACTTCCCTTGTGAAGGCTTGCATTGCCCGAAAGTAGATTCAAAAGACCGGAATAAAAAATGTGTGCCAGAGATACGAGAACATTCTATTCGGAAATGTGGCACCGGAAAACCTTCACTCAAGTTCGCACTGTACATAGTTTTACTGTAGGTTAAGATTGAACCTCGGTCATTAAAAAAAAATACCATTTTCACATTTCAACCAATGTTCTACTTCATATAAAACACTGACTTGAGGAGCGCGACACTAAATACATATCTTCTGATTTAACATAGTTCAGAAAAAGCCGTCTCAAGAGCAAGAAGGCACCTGAGCTGGCCCCTTAGTCGGCTGCCAAGTATTTTAGCTCTTAAAGATAGTTTACTATGGAACTCGGCCCGCCCTTAGCGTTGTGTAGCTCTATTCTGGGACAGCGCGAAACCTGGTCACGACATGACGAAATCTGGGGAAGGTGGAGAAGTTAGGCCTCACTTCGGTCTTGACGGTATATAGCCTATGCAGACCACTATCTGGTAAGAACCCCCAATTCAAGAAACTCTTGCTACTTGCGAGCTGAAGATCATCGTTGATCAGCTTGACTGGCTCGAATAACAAGAATGGCAAGAAAGTTCTAGCAAGTTTGCTGAAAACAGCTGACAGCGACAAAGAGGAAAAGGTCAGAGCCGCAAGATGGCTAGGTGGCACTTGCGTTTTCGGGTTGTCCACTCTTTTCTCCAATGCATTCACTCCAAGGGAGATTGGGCAACAGCAAGGGTCTTAAAATACATTGTCTTTCAAATTGTGAGTGATTCGCACCTACTTCATAGATGCCAGTATGGTAATCAGTGCAAGGACTTCAGAATTTCCAGAAGAAGACCCATTTACAAGGCAGCCGTGACAAGCCCAGAGATGCATGAGATGATGCCGGCTGACGAAGGGCAACCTTTGCACATCCCACAATTTGAGGGTAATATCCGACGCCTCGTTACTTCCCAAAGAAATTCGTGATCTTCTGACTGCCTTGATTATTGCTTTTCGAGGGGCTGGCAGTGTTGTTGCTAGTAGCATTTTTAGACCTCCCCGCCGGCTTCTTTGGGGTAGCCTTTGGTGAGCTAGCAGAAGTCCTCAATACTTTCGGCGGTGGCTTCTCATCCGGTACATCTTCTAATTCTCGCTTGATAACCCTCTTTGATTCCTCTTCGGGAACAGGAAGCGGGGCATTATCTTTTGTTTTACTATGATCAATCGTCTTGCGATCTTCTCCTGGCTCTTGCTTGACTTCTTTGACATCTTCATCCTTCGTAACATCTGTCCTCGCTGATTTTGGGTTGCTGCCACCCTTCGCCGCTCCTACAGGACGGGGTTAGCTTTAATTCTTCAGGAGATAACAATGTTCTAGGGGCCGTAGGACATTCCCAAGTCGCAGAACTTCCCCAAAATGACCAGGAAAAAGAATAAAGACCCCACCTCCGGATTACCATACCTTTTGCAAAGAAATTGGCGATATTCGACTTGTTCTCACTAGAAGCAACCGGGATGATAAAGTTGGGAGAATTATTTCCAACCTTTCCGACCTCTTTGCTAACGGGATAAACTTCCAACTCTCCTTGAAATGGGACAAGTAGGCTCTGTAGCTCTTTGCTCCACGTATAACGGTTTGGGTCCAGCCAAGTCCGAATGTCTTCCGAGCCATTTTCCAAGATGACTGGCATTCGATCGTGAAGGAACTTGAGCTGCTTATTGGAATCCGTGGTGATAATAGTGTACGTGTAATGCTTCTCTTCCGAACCCGTATCACAAGTCAGATGCAGATTCCAATGTCTCAATTGGAGCCCGTCCTCAATCGGACTCGCAGCTTACCTTCATACTGAACACAGTCCCAGAGTCCAGCAAAGCACATCAACTGGCCATCCTTCCTCTTCACGTAATGAGGAACTTTCTCTTTGCCCTTCTTTAGCCATTCATAGAACCCTTGCGCAACGACAATGCACCGCTTCTTTTGCTTCATTGTTGTCCACATCCCCTTATTCTCCTTCAACGAGTCATCCCTACAGTTAATCGTCTTCATCATAGAGCCATAATCCGGATTGCGTTTGGTCCAGAAAGGGATAAGTCCCCATTTCATAGACTGCAGCTTGTATCTGACTTCGCCCTCCGGCTCCGGACCATCATCAACAACTTCATCCTCCGGCTCTGCCTCACCCGCGCTATGCTTGTGCTGTCGGGGTCCGGCGCCCCAGTCTGGTGTATCGGCGCGGTATACTATGCCGTGGTAGCCTGGGGCGAAGTTATAGGATTGTCGCGGTGCGCCCTCGCCTTCGTCGTCAGGGGCTTCGTAGACTGGCATGTAGGCATTCTCAAGGTATTGCCGAACCTGCGCTGGGCGCTTTGATAGGTTAGCATAGTAGTTTCAGCGGTGAGAAATACATACTAAGGCAAGGGCGTAGCGGCCACACATGGCTTTAATCTGTTGTGGGTTTCTCACATTCTGTGGCAGTTTGAAGTGGGAAGATGGGGCTGAGAATTTCGCGACTTCAAGCGCGTCGATGACATCAGGTGGTCTTTGAGGATGAACTAACTTTGGCTTATGAGTGGCAATGAAAAAGTATTGATTTGGTCGGAAATTGGATAAGCCTTTAATGTGAAAATCAAGTAGTTATACCTCATCTTTCGTCCAAAGCTGCGTTCCAGAGAATTTTCACCAGGTAGACGCGTAAGCACGTGCTCTACCCCCTTTTGATACTTTTGACCTTGACACCGAAAATGCTCTGTCTTGTAGAAGTATCTTTTGATAAATTCTTGATTAACTCTTAGCACAAGAGAGCTCTTTTCCCTAGGCATCATAAAATATTCATTCTCATAATCTATGTCACCCAAACACCTCTCTCATAAAATGATATTCCACAAAGCTTTTGTCTTCTCTTCCTCTCAACGTAAGGAGCTGGCATCGATCAGCCAACTCATACCCAATATTCTTGGCGCCACAGAAGAACACGCCTACTTTTCTTTTGGACTTCTTTACTCCCGTTCCCTTTTCCTGCATATCCTTGTAATATTGAAGCATACTCTCATAATGTTCATTCATAATCTTCCCCAAATCCGGCCTCCCAAACTGTGTTGCGTTGAGTAGTCCCGTGAGCGGCGATTCCGGGTGCTCTACCGTCCGATGGAGCTCGAGGAGGTATCTGTAGATGTGCGTAGATACATCTTTACGCTTCTGCGTGACATGTGTCGAGACGCGGATGTCAAGACGAGATGTCTCGCCATTTGATTGTCCTACAGATTTCGAAACTTTGTTCAGGAGATCCGAGAACCAGAGAAGGTGGTTCTTTTCCTTCACTATCCAGTGGAAATCTACTCTTCGATATTTGGCGGCCTTGGGTTTTCGGAGTGGCCTTTCCTTCACGGACGGCGCAGGCGAACTCTCCAACCTTTGGCGATCTTCTCTTGCTTGCAAATCCGTGAGAATGCCGCTGAATGGTGTGACTCCTATACCACTTCCAAGAATAATGCTTTGATCGAATTCGTAGAACCGTTGTGCTGGAGCTCCAAATGGCCCATCAATGCAGACCTTTATTTCCTCAATAGCACCATGCTTCGCCATCTCACGGAGGCCGGACGTCCAATTTCCATCTGTCTTGACATGGACTTGCATTTCGGTCCCGATACAGGTTGATATCGTGAAAGGGTGCCACTGGAAAAGCGACAAATGCGGAACCTTGAGAAGAATGTACTGCCCAGCATAATATTCCCAATACCTTCTGGTAGGAACTGTCAAAGTGACCGAGACGGTGTCTGCGTCAAGGATCTCGAGTTGAGCGTTGATGAAATGAAAACCGTAGACAAAACGTACGATGCGTTCGAACAAGACTAAGAAGGTCGGAGCGGCGAGCCAGAAGCCCAGCATGGGATGTTGAAATAGGGCAGATGTCCCATGTGCTATCAGTAACCCAATGACTGGGAACATGAGCAAGTGTCCTAGCTGGAAGAGCTCATAGCTTCGTTTGCGGATTGCAGGCATACTTAGTAGCGCAAGGATCCAGAATAAGCCCAAGGCAGCGATGCCCGTCCAGCCTGGAGTAGACGATATGTACCCAGAGTATGAACGAAATGCCGTGCCCCGTCCCAGCGCTTCTATAGCGGCCACTTTTTGTGATGGTAGGCTTCCATAAAGGAACGTCCTGTGACAGATCAGCAAATCTGTATACCCAAATTGATTATCCAGCCCTTGAATATCCAAGAAGGAGATCAATTATCATACATACCCCAGCAGATGACCGATGCCATGAAGCGTGCCAAAACCGAGAGCAACGATGGACATTTTGATATGGAAGCTCTGTGCTTTATCCCAGTTGACGACCGTTGAGGTAAAACTATGCTTCCTAGCCATAGCTGCCAGATATCTCGACATCGAAAGAACGAGAAAAAAGAGTGTTGGATAGCTATCTTAAGTCAGGTCTGGCTCATTCGGAAACTGAAAAGATGGCCCACAGGACTCCTGCACACGCTTTGGAGAGAATGAGTCCCCATCCGAATGCCTGACAAAAAGTGAGTGATTTCCGGAATGATATTCGATTTTACCTACATGTCTAAATTGCGGCTTCGTCAAGTATGCGATGAACTGCCACAGCCCAAAGGCAATCTGCATTGATACTACCAAGACAATGAAGAGGACCTCCCGCCCTTGCACGGACCAATATGCCCAGAAACTTCTACTCCATGGTAAAGACTTCATATAATGCTCGCAGGATGCTTCCGTCTGGGCATCCGGGTTCAAAGATGGAACATTCCAACCTCTCACAATATTCGAGAAGCTCTGTCTTGGTATTCTCGTCTCTTTAGTTCCAATGACGCTTCGTAGAAATGCATGCCTTTGGTCATCATCCGGACTTTGATAGTCCCTCGAGTTCGAAACAAGCTCTTCATGGACCTCATCAAGCTTACTCTCAAGCAAGTCGAAGTCGATAGATCCTATATCATTTTTGTCCAAGTCGCGGATAAACTCATCAATTTCTTCTTCCGATAGATAAGGGCCAGGAATCATGATGGGATTCTTCTTGAATGCGCGGTACCGGGAGGGATATTCGAGCAATCCTCCTGTTACAAACGAAACAATAAGACAAAGGGAAGTAACACCAACCAGTCCGGAAGGATGTGCATCCGCAGAATGCCAAACCTTACAATCAGCGCGCCTGCCCAGACGCGAAAATCAGATTGTAATAGTCGGAATGTAAAGCCCGGATGAAGCGCCACCCGTTCTGTACCGCAAAACCTACATTGCCATCATGTCAACGTCCTTTCACCGAAATGATGCTCACTAGAGCCTCGATTAGAGAGGATCGGGAAGGGGCTCAGTCTAGGAGAAATATCAAGACTTCGGATGGCTGACATCCGAAAACAAAACCCCAAAAACCTTAATCGTAAGACACTGAGCCCTCATTAGGAGCTGTCACGGCCTATCAACATTCGTTAGCTGAATTCCTCTGCAGGTGTGAGAGAATCTTACCAATAGCCACTTAGCGTGATGACGATCTCAAATTACGCTTCAAAAGCCGCGCCCCGGACTTTCTTGTTCCACATAACCTACTTTCTCACTGTTCCATGATTTCACAGTGCTCTGTCTCCTATCAAATTCACATGAGACTTTCAGGCCTTTAAGTGGTTTGTCCCCTTTCAGATTCACAGGTCTCATACACACAACCCGTTCATGGATGGAATTTCTATTTTTGATTGTGCTCCTGTGATGCCATAATCTGGAGTACAGCTTGCCAATCGACAAGGAATCGCAAAGCCCGCAAAGTGTCCCTGACCATGATTCCCCGCATGCAATCAATCAAATAATCTCAACTCCCTTATGCTCTTGACATAACACCCCAAGCCCGAATGATGTTATCAGTGTAACCAGCGAACAAGGTCTGTCCATCCGCGCTCCACGCCAAGCTAACACACTCTGGCTCTCTGCTCTTCTTGCCAACGGCCTGGAACTCGGGCTTCAACTCATCGACCTTGCTCTTCTTCTCCAAATCAAAGATGATGATGTAGGTGGAGGTAGCAGCACACAGCCAGTATCTGTTTGGCGAGAAGACAAGGGCGTGGATCTCGTCACCGGCATTTAAGGAGTAGAGGTGCTTCGATTCGTTAAGGTCCCACAGCATGGTGGTTCCGTCCTTTCCACCTGAGGCGCAAAGCGATCCATCGGGGGAAATGGTGACGGTGTTGATGTAGCCAGTGTGTCCGATGTGGTCGGTCTGCAATCTGCAGGAGGAGAGCTCCCAGACCTTTTCGCAGATTAGCAGTGTCCCTCTAGCAATCAAGAAAAGCTCAATATGGTAGCGTGCGAATATCATATCAGGGCATTGGTGAAAATTGTCTCATGGCCTGGTCTCCCAGGCTCTGAAGTAGCAAATACTTTATAAGTTGCATAACATCATATTGAATTCGCACGCTCCATTTGTGGCCAGAATACAGAATTTTCCTTACCTTCACAAGCTTGTCCCAACCGCTGCTAACAATAACTGGGTTTTGAGGATTTGGGCTGAATCTAACGCATGAGACCCAGTCGGTGTGTCCCTTCTCAGTGATTGTGAACTTGCAGTCACCGAGGGTGTTCCACAGCTTGATGGTTCGGTCGCGGGAGCCGGAGACGATTTGTCTGTTGTCGGCGGAGAAAGAGACGGAGAGAACATCGTTAGTGTGCCCGACGAATCTGCGGGTGGTGGTGCCGGTGGAGAGCTCCCACAGACGGAGGGTCTTGTCCCAGGAGGCAGAGAGCGCATAGGCACCGTCAGAGGAGATGACCTAGATTGAGTCTCAGCAGGCAATTCTTCGAATTCACAACCATTGATCCGGCAGGATCCGCAGAGATCGCAGAGCAACATACGCAGTCAGAGACGATATGGGAGTGGCCATGCAGAGAGCGCTTTGGGTATCCGTACGAGCTCTCGTCGCGGGTCAAGTTCCAGATGATCAAGGTCTTGTCGCGGGAACCTGAGAGGAGCATGTTGGGGTTTTCGAGAGAAGTCGCGAGGGATGTAACCCATCCGCTGTGGCCCTCAAGGGTGCCCTTGAGAATTAATTGTTCAGCCATTGAAGATGCGGTTGGTGGCAGAGCACTTTCTTGGGACGTAACTGTGAAAAAACAAATTGTCAGCCTTCTGGAGAGGTCTTCAGCGCTGGTTTGATCGATTGATTCGTTCAAATTACGTCGTTGCTGGTCTTGCGACCTTTGCGATGGGTGGATTCGGGATTTTCGAGCGCCATATCGTTAAACTTAGGGGGACTTACAGGTCGACGAGTTCTCCCTTTGATTGCTTGATCGTCGGGGCGTTGCTGATGCGACTTTTGCGACGTCAACTAGAAATATTTTTCAGGGTTTGAATTGATGTGGGAAAGAGCACCCCAGTAAGCGAACCACTAGTGTATCTCCTTGGTGGGGTCAAAGTACCTTTACCTTATTTACCTTATGGTCTTTTGCATGGCGTAATCGATTTATAAAGATAAAATGAAAGCTACGGTCCGGGAGACAAGAGGAATTTTGGAAATTGAAATGCACGTAGGCATCAATACCATCTGTTCCAATACTGGTATCGAGATCTTTGAACATTACAGTCACGTGATCTATTGGAGGAAGCTCTCTAGGTACCTAGTATCTAGGTAAGTGACGTTAGGATATCGGAAGGTTGGCGTTCGATGGCTCACTATCATTTGTAGAAGACCCAAGAGCACTCCTCGCCCTCACAAGTTGGAGCTGAACGTAAATAATGCCTCTCAGCCGGTGATAAGATGGATAACTCCCTTCTACTTTACCCCAGATCCTGAATCTGCTTTTGATGAACAAAAAGACTCGGCATTAAAACCCCTATGCTCCATCAGAGCAATAATATCACGTCGAGGAAAGAACTACCAAAACACACATTGTATTCTCGATAATTGGGCAGTCATACCGACGCCGGGCAAGTGATCCTCCAAATGCACCAAACAATGCTGCTCCTAGCTATGTCCTTGTACAATCCATAAAATGTATCTTCAATCACTTCTTTCCTTTCCCCTTCGCTGCTGGCTTGGCCTTAGCCTTCTTCTTTGGCTTTACATCCTCCTCAGACTCGTCGTCAATCATATCATTGTCATCATTCTTAGTCTTCGTCTTCGGAGCCTTCTTTGGCGCAGCAACTTTCTTCGCCTTGGGCTGCTTGATGTATTTGTCCTTCTTCAAGACATCCTCGATGTTGTCATCGTCATTCTTCGCATCGGGATCCGCTAAAACTTCGCCCTCATCTTCTTCCTCAAATGCTTCTTCAAGATCTGGTTTGTCTGCCTTGCTCTTCGCTGCAGGTGCAACGATATTGCCAGCTTTCATGAAAGGCATGGGGTGTGAACGTGAGTTGTAACTAATATAGGTTAGCACAAATACATAATATGGGACACTTTACTTACGTCCTCGTGAAGGCAGCCTTGGTCTGGCTGTCGAGTTTGATCTGCTCTTCATCCTGAGGTCCAACACCTAGCTCCATCATAAAATCGAAGTCTTCTCTTGTCAAAAAGTAGCTATCCATAAGATCAATAACCTCATCAACACAAGATTTCCCCTCAACCTCGAGGCGCTTGATCATTTGCGTCCACAATACAGGAAGATACTGCTGGCGGATTTCGTGGCGATCGCCAGATGTACGAAGGCGCATGTGCGATTGTATCTCTTTGACGTATCGAACCAGTTTACCCTGCTTACTGTTTTGGCCAAGCCATGCCGGGAAACCGTTGTTGCCGTTCATGAGGCCAGCTACGAAGCTGGCAGGCCTGACGGTGCTGAAGACCGCATGTGTCGGCATCAAGCTCCATTGTTGCTGCGATCCATGAATCATCCGGTCGACCAAGTCTCCATCACTGATACTTTCCGCAGCTTGGTCCACAAGCTCCAACGCTTTAAGATTCTGTTCTCGGCCACTAAAGCCACTCGCTCTCATCGGTTTTGTGCTCAGATAATGCTCGGCGATCATTAGGAAACTCAGCTGATGGTCGTTAAAGTAGAGCTCAATTTTGTCGTTGAGCGTGGCTTTGCTGGAAGGAGCAAACATTGAACCCCCAAGGAGTTTATGGCAAACATCCCAGGGTTTCAGTACCACTGACTTCTCCCAGGCTTTGGACATAGCTTTTCCTTGATCAAAATCCATTCCAGTCAGGTCGAGTTTTGCTGTAGAGATCATGTTGATGATTTGCCGAATGTCCTTGTTGCTACCTTCAATGAGGGCATCAATGACGTTCATGGGCAGCTTGAGACCTTCTCTGTGGCATATAGTTGCAATGCGCGATCGGACTTGTTCGACCGTCGGCCGCTTGAATTGGAGGTCGAACGTCACGTAGTCGAAAGGCTTCATCTTTGGTTGTCTTCGTTCGTTGCAGATCAGTATCATAGGCACATCAGTCTTCTTGCAGAGCTTTGCCAGTGCACCGACACCGCCTCGATCACCAGCCGACATGCCGTCAACTTCATCCATGATTAGGACAACATTCTTCTTGGTCGCCTCGACGGATTTTCCATCTCCGGTGAAGTACCCGAGCAGCGACTTGTTATTCAGAGACTCTGTAACACCAGTTTCCACCATCTTCTTGCTTCTAGTATCACTAGCATTACTCTCTAGAATATCATAGCCTGCAAGCTTAGCAGCTAAATGTGCGGCGGTAGTCTTCCCAATTCCAGGGGGTCCATGAATCATAAGTGCTCGATAACCGCCAAGGCCATCAGGACCCTTCTTCTGAAAATTGTATTTATGTGCCACCGCCCAACCTTTCAACCACTTTTGGATCTTTTCGACTTGGCCTTTGTTGCCACAGATGTGGTTCACGGAAGTTGGGGCGTATTTGGTGGTCCATAATTGGGAGCTTACCGGCGCCGGGGGACGAGGAAGGGGCCTGGCATTTGAACCTTCAGCGGTAGCTTCTTGTTCTAGCTTCTTTCTAGCCTTCTCAGCCTCAGCTTGCTTTCTGTTTTCTTCCTTCTCCATTTCTTCAGCATCCTTCTTGATCTTGTCCATCTCAGCATTCTTTTTTTCCAAGTTCTTTTCGGCGGCTTTACCGTCACCACCATTGGCAGGTAATGTCTGAATCAGGGCAAATAATCCGTCCTCATCGATCGTTCTGAGGCCCAAGTCTTGGATCTTCCTTAGTTTGGAAGGTCCAGCTTCGCTTCCGAGAACAACGAAGCTTGTCTTTCCACTCGGTGCACCAGTGACTTTGCCTCCGTATCGCTTGACAAGCTCCTGGCCTTCTTCTCTTGGTAGGGTTTCGAGAATCCCAGTAAACACGAATGTCAATCCGGTCAAGCAATTGTCTTCACCCGTGGGTATTTCCTTTGTGCCCGCTCCAGCAGGTGCTCCACTATTGCCGCCTCCCGCGCCAGCCTTCTTCCAATCATACTTAAAGTCGGGATCCTTTGGTGGAGGAGTTGGTGCTCGTACAGTTGGAATGCTGTCCAAAATTGCTTGGATGGAGGAGCTTTCTACCTGTGGGCCTTTTTTGGGGGGAGCTCGTGGCTTCTTCGCAGGTGGTGGCTTCTCCGATTTACCTTTGACTGACTTGATTGCCGGGGCAACTTCTTCATCCTCGGATTCTAGGTCGACGGACTTTCTCTTCTTTCCATTCTTCGCCGCCGGCTTGTCTACAACCATCACATTGTCCACCATCACGAACGATGCATCGTCGCTAACATCCTTCATGTCGATATCTCCGTTTTTCTTACCAGGAGTAGACTTGACCTTCGTGGTAGTCTTTTTCGGCTTGACAATAGGTATCGGTTCTTCCTCGCTTTCGCTTTCTATGTAAGCATCTTTCTCCTTGCCAGCCGTCTTCACGTCTGCAGCAAAAATGTCCTCGCCAGTGTCCTCATCATCGTCCAAGAATGCAAATTCGTCGTCCTGGTCCTTAAATGAAGTAGCTTTATTCTTACGAGCGGAGGAACGGCCATTGCTTTCGACTTTTGGTGCAGGTATGGGCTTCTTCGGGGTTGTTTTGGCAGGCTTAGGCTTAGATTTACTGGATGCAAAGTAATCTGCTGTCGATGTCTCCTCTCCCTTCGGAGATTCCTTCTTGCTGCATATCGGTCAGCTAATGAGCTTAATAACCAGTAAATGCAACATACACTACTTTCTTGGGGGCAGATTTCTTCGGTGTGGACTTCTTGGGCCTGGGAAGCGTTAGTGAACGGCATCATAGTGAAGGCATTCGAGACACTCACGTAGGCTCATCGTCGTCACTATCATCAATGACCTTTCGGCTTTCTATGAAATATTAGAACGAGGAAACGATAAATGAATAACACTAGATCGGCTTACTGCCTCGCTTCTTCTTAGAATCCTCCTCCTTCGTCTCCTTTTCACGGATGGGCGTCGAGGTCTTGCCTCCAAAAAAGCTGCGGATATCCGTAGGCATGTTGGGCAAACTTGTGTGGTATGGCGAGCTAGCCAGACAGGCCACTTGTATTTGGGATTTGCCTTTTCGAGATTACAAAAAGACAAGCATGGTGTCGTGAAAATCAATCAGAGAATCAATGAATCTTGGACGTTGATGACGCGACTGAAAGCGCGAACCCGCGTCGCAATAAAGTACGTTGACCTTCGGCTGCCACTTCCTCAGAAGTCCTGACTATTTCGAACAGTAGGAGCGTTCCAGTATTCAACGAGAATTTCTTTTCCAACAAAATACGCATAATTTTTAGGATGAAACCAGACTAATTTAGAAGAGAAAACATGTCTTGAGGCGTCTTGTGGAACCCAAACTTATCGTAGGTGCTGTTTGGGGCACTGCACTATGGTACTTAAAGGCCACCGTAATAGAACTAATGTTTCTCGAAACATTTTGACAGCCTCAAGCTCAAGCTCCCCTCGAAGCTCGTCTTGAACGGCACACCTCAGAACAACCATGAAGCCCCGAAATGTCTCGAGTTTAGCCGCTCAATTCCAGAAGCTCTCAATATCTTCGACGCCCTTACGGCCCCTCCTAACACCCTCTTCCATCCGTATATTAGCAGCATCCGAAAATTGCCCTACAACCTCCCTCCGTCCTTTTTCTAGTACACCGATCAGAGGAGGCAATTGGCTTCTGCCAACACAGCCCGAGAAAAAGCGATCGCGGAAAGGAAGGCCTCGTGTGCCAACAGGTGGATCAGCGAGAGGCACGACGATAGTATGGGGCGACTACGGACTGCGAATGTCGGATCACCACCGCCGTGTCAGTGCTTTACAACTGAAGAATGGAGAGGAGGCTATCAAGGTCCGGCTAAAGGGTATGCGTTATCGACTTTATAAGAGAGTTTGCGCAAGCATTGGCGTGTATAGCAGTGGTAATGAGGTATGACGACGGTCCTGAAAATGGGAACATTGGACGGGATGCTGATTTGTACTAGGTACGTATGGGTAAAGGAAAGGGCTCTTTCGATCACTGGGCTTCGAGAATTGCTGTTAGCAAGATTATTTTTGAATTGAAGGGAGACGTCCACGAGCAAGTAGCAAGAGATGCGTTTCGATTAGCCGGAAACAAGATGCCAGGTCAGTATTCGCCACCTTGGAGCTTTGCTAATATTCCTGCTAACTGGCTCTACCTCTAGGTCAGTACGAATTTGTCAAGAAGGGGGACCCTCCGGTTGTTGGAATTACGAAGTTGGATGGGATTACAATGGAAGAGTTAAAGCGGCCGCGAAGAAAAATACCGTTGGGCTCCATACCCTTAGGTTCTACGGCTGAGACTATGCCAACTACAGCTTCTGCATCTACTTCTCCAGATGCGTAGACTGGATATGTAAGATAGGATCACTCTGTATTTTGTACAAAAGATACTCCTAGAAATAGCTGGAAGCGACCGGAAATGTATAGACCAAAGGACATTGAGAATATATTACTGATGCAAAAACCTGTACTCGAGCTATGTGTAGATTCAAATTCTCAGAGTAAGAAGTTCATTCTTGCTCCAGCTGTGCCTAGCCAAGCGGCATATCAAAAGAAATGCTGTCCAGGCAACTCTCACTGTTGAAAGCTGATATGACCACCAACGCCGCGCTTCATGCCCTGTCCAAACGCCATAGAATGCCCATGCGATACACCAAGCCCTAATACACCATCTCGGCCCCTCTAGTCAGACCCAGAATCACTAGGTGGTTGTTGAGTCTCTTTGAGAGCCTGTAGTCCATCATCGTTAGGCTTCCATTCTCTATGCAGACGAACGCTCCTACCTCATCAAGTCTCATCTTTAAAATGGACAACATATTCTCTTTGATGACCAGTGTTTGGTCATCCAAGTCCTCTACAATAAAGGCATGGTCCTCGCTGTCTATCTTGACGATAATGGATTTGATAGAGGGGTCGCATTCCACGAGAACACCTGAAATTTTCAGCTCAGTCTATGCGAGAAGAGGTTGGAAAGATATGATACCTCTGATAGCTCGTGGCATCGTGACTTTCCCAAGGGTCTATTTAGAAAGAGAGTCTGAGGTTTGAAGTCGCGTGGATATCTCGTGATGATCTTCAGGAACTTTTCGCAGGTGTTGGCAGAAACCCGATCCGATGCGCAGCAGGGGGTTGTTTCTGGTTTCGCTTGGCTTGTCGGGGATAAGAAGCAACTACTGAAAGCTTATTTGGGGCGTGGATGGAGAAAACGTCCGGGCCATCCGGCATTCATGATTTTGATGTGGGTTATCCATCAGATGTTTGGACTTCCTCGATCTCATTCTCTGGACACTGTCTAATGATGACGCGTATGTGAAGACTATTGCACCATATCATATTATTGAATCCCTATTTCCTTGCATACCCGTATTCAAGTATCAATATTCAGCAATCTTATTTGCATGCGGGGAGCTTATCATTGCTGCAAGTCGACCACCCATGCACACGAGCAGACGAATTCGCTTTCACTGCATTTAAATCTACGAAATATTCCGTTTTTCTCCTTGGCCTCCTCCATCTATATCTGCATTGCCTTCTTATGATCATAATCAAATATGGAGAGCCGGCGGAACACACGCTCGAGGCAAGCAGCATGCCGTTGCACGAAGTCCGGCCTCCCGTTATCCTCAAGCCTCCTCTTCCTGTCCATCATTCTCCCCGCCTCATCTTTCGCACAACTCGGCATTAGACAAGATGTTCCGCCAGCAATATCTAATCCCACAACCCTCATCACATCCACAACTCCGTCTGCTTCAAACTTAAATCCCCTATCGACAAGCTCATCCTCGAGTCCCACAAACACCCCGCCCCCAACAGGAGTAGCGATTAATCCGCCACCCGCAACCTCATCTAATACTATCATTCCTACCACCAACGAACATGTATTCAACTACTACTTTCTAATCATCGCCCTCCTCGCTGTCATAGCATGTCTCTGTATACTATATATTGGGCGTCGGAAGAAACGGAAACAAGCCATACTTCGTTCAAACTCGCAACGGGCCTTGGCTAGGGATGTCGAGGGGTTCCGTTCCCGGTTTAACAGAGGCCCAACTCGAGGGAATCCGTGGACTTTTGGAGGCTTTGGGTTAGGTGGACATAATGCTGGAAATACGGAAGAGAGGGTAGAGGGGCTGGATGAAAGGGGTGAAGCTCCCCCGCCATATGTGCCCGGGAGTAAGCCGCCTAGTTTGAGGAGCGTCGACATACACACTCCTCCTGCTGCTGGACTGATAAGGAGTGATGAAAGAAATGATAGTAGCGGCGAGGCTGTGGAATTGAGAAGGATAAGTGACGATGGGAGGGAAACTAGAGGCACCCATCCTCCTGAATACCATACTGCTGTGAGCTCGGAAGACATTGCGGATGTCACAAGGCCTCCAACAGCAGTTACGGCTTCAGAGAGGTTTGGGTCCATGAGGAGATTGATAAGTGGTACTGGTAGTACAACGCATAGCTGAGTGCCCGAGTGGCTTTGGAGGAGGCGTTTTGGCTGGTTTCAATGTCTCAAATGATAATGGTTGAAATGACACCACGGTTAAAAAGGATTTCTATTCATGATACTTCTTCTATTTTACCCATTTGCCTCCGGATCTAAGCGAATCTTCTTGTGAATGCGGCTGGCTTATTACCCAAGGTGTCATCAATCTCCTTCAAGACCTCTGGTGTCAACAACTTGACAGCGTCAAAAGCTTTTACGCTCTCATAGACTTGCTCAGGTCTGCTAGCTCCTGTGATTGCCGAGCTGACATTCTTGTTGCTCAATACCCAAGCATAAGCAAGCGTAGCTTGGTTGATGCCAAGTTTGTCCGCAATAGGCTTCAACTTCTTGACATTCTCAATGTCCTTCTTCCACGACTCATCTCCAACTCTCTTGTTCATCATCTGAATGAACTTATCGGAACTACCACTTCCAAGTCTCGAGTCATCGGGGATTCCATCGTTGTATTTTCCGGTCAGGAAACCTTGCTTCAACGGACTGAATGTCGTAAGTCCGAGTCCTATTTCCTCATAAAGATGCGCATATTCCTTTTCAACCTTGTCTCTGACAAGCATGTTATAGTTTGGCTGCTCCATAAGAGGGCCAATAAGGCCAAGCTTGTCCGCTACTCTCCAAGCCTGGGCGATTTCGTCCGCATCCCACTCTGAAGTTCCCCAGTAAAATGCCTTTCCGGTGTCGATGATGTGATTGAAAGCTCGGACGGTCTCCTCAATCGGGGTATTCCTATCAGGTCTATGGGCATAAATTAAATCGACGTATTCAAGTCCCAGACGTTCTAGAGAAGCGTTTACCCCCTCAACAATGTGCTTTCGGGAGAGTCCAACGTTGTTGACAGGATTGTTGCCATTTGCGGCACCCCAGTAGATCTGTATGTGGTCAGCCAGTGTTCGAGAGCAGAGTGTCCATTACGTATACCTTCGTTGAAACCACCAAATCGTTGCGTTTCCAGTTGAACTTCTTGATTGCCTCTCCCATAACACGCTCCGACTCTCCTCCAGAGTATCCTTCAGCACAATCGAAGAAGTTAATCCCCACATCGTAGGCCGCTTTCATGCAAGCAAAGGTATTTTCTTCCATTCGTTAGCTTGGGTCTTTATCCGTTATTCAAAGTATCCCCTACCGTTCTCAACATGTCCACCATAAGTAAGCCATCCTCCCAGCGAAATAGCAGAGACTTTCAAGCCCGAACGACCTAGGAAGCGGTACTCCATCTCGGGAAGACCTTCAGGAGGAGCCATGATGTCGAAATTTGCAATTGAAAAAAGTGTGAATGCGTCAAAGAGGTGCAAAGTCAATTTCCACTCGGAGAAAACGTAGATAAAGCAAAGCAAAAGGTTCTAGGCAGCTTCAATGGCGTAACACAGCGGGCTATATATTCCTTCCATAAGTGGGGAGCTTGCTGTGGCCAAAAACCCCACATCGATTATGACGCTTCGTCCGGGTAACAAGGGCGGGCGCGGCTTGGTCAGCTTCTGCAGGGGGTTGAGACATTGTGGAAGGGTCCAGTCGCCAGCTTTCCTTTGCAGAAGTTCAAAACTAAAACGGTGACATCTTTGGAGCTTCTGTTTTGGGGAGGGGAGGTCCTCGGGGGGAGTTGTCCCGTATGGGGGACGTTGTGGGTAGTGGGGCACGCCGCTGATGAGCCTGTGCTCAAAGCTAATTTTGACAGGCAGGCATTATTGACGACAGGTCGTACTTCGAAGTACGAATGGCCCTGTATCAGGTCCATCAGTAAGCTGTGGCCTGTATTTGGGAGCTGGCGAGCAGCATTATTTAACATTTGAGGTGTCTGGCTTTCGTTTCCTATTTGCTTCAGCCAGCTTCAGTAGAGCTGGCCCATATTCAGGGGCAACCTTGATTGCCAAAAATAAGTGGCAAATCCTCAAATTTCTGCCTTTTTGTCTCTTACAGCGGTTTTGATATTGTAAAACATGGGAATATGTTCTTGGTTTCATTCATTGAAATGTGTTCGATAAGCATCCTCGCGCCGCAGCTTAGGAAACGTTCCCGGCAGGCAGTGTAAAACATTGAGGTTTCTGGTGCGGTAAACCATTCTTGTTCCAAACGTCCAGTTGCATTATTGCATAAGAACCTTGTTCTGTAAACCCAGCTTTCACAATATTTCCATTCAAATAGAGAACGATGGTGTGGTACTGCAAAGAACGATATTTCTTGACCGGAATATCATTCACTTGATTCTGCAATTCTTGCCGTCCCACGAGCTGGAACATTCGATGGAGCTCCCTCATTGAATCGTCCACTCTCGAGGCTGATAATACAAGTCTTGAGAAGCATAGCCAGCTCTTCTACCTATGCTTAACTGTGTTCGGTTGTTTTGAAGAGCTTGCTCCTAATTTACAGTGAGCGTTCTGAATAGCCACTCATATCTCGAGATTGTGAGCCCTTTAGTTTTTCAATTTGCTGCTATCTTTAAGTAATACATTCTTAAGCTGTCGACTGCGCAGCCAAGCATGAACTTTTTGGAATGGAATTCCTCCGTATTTCAACTTGAAAAAGCTGACCCCACACTTCCTTGAGTGAATATTGAGTCTTGTATTCTCTGTATTGGCGTTGCTCACTGTCTAACATGCACTACATGTGGTACTTCATAATGTTTCCTCTTAGTGAGAAGAACTGCAAGTCGGGATGATCTGTGAGGTCTTGCAATGTCTACTGCTCCAGAATCGGTGGCCAGAGAAACTCGCCAGTGAATGAAGCACCTGCCGTGGGCGGTGAAGACTCTCATTCGTCTGCCGCTCTCTTCTTTAGGAAGCCTCCCGTCGCGTCAACATTTTCCTTCCCACAACAACTTTTTCGAGGATCGATCTTTGATTCTCGTACCTTCTCAACAACAGTACGACCTCTGTACCATCTCGCGATTCTTTCGCGAGTTCTCGACCGAAGAAAGCGCATTGATTTCAGGTGCGTGTACACTCTCGCATATCCCACCAGCCCCCAAATCGTCCTTCACTCCTACCTTCCTTTGTCTCCAATGCTCTTGAGCATCATCAAGAGATCGGAGCACAGCACTTTACATCCCATCACATTGAGCAAAGGCTTGTCTTCAAAGGGCCAATGGCAAGGCTGCTGTTCCTCGGAAGCCCAAGTCGCGTGGGTAATTCAGGGCACGACAACCCAAGCCTCTCTTCCTCTCACGCACGATCTAAGCATTGAAGCGCTCTCTTGGCGAGCATACACGTCAATTCTGAGTGGCTTCTGACGACAATCTGCTGTCTTGAAACCTAATCTCGTCTTGAGTATGCAACGTACATCTTCACCTTTGCTGGTACTTATCATGCGCTCCAAATTCAATTTGGGTAGCAATGAGAATGAATTTGGCCAGATCACATTTATCCCTTCTCTCCTTCTCTGCTGCGCCTTAAGTTCCAAGAGGCAGCGTTTTAGCAAAAGTGCCGTCCAGTGAGAGCAATATCAGAGTTCGAACTGTCCTGCGGAGCAAAACCTATCAAACTTTCCATCGAGGGCCACTCTTCGCAGTTCGCAATATTGTGGACTTGGCCTTTCTTTTCATTCACCTGTTTATGCTCTCACTTCACCCCGACACCGCCATATATCTTCTCCAACCTCCGAACCTCTCATCTTCAAATTTACTGACATTTTTCATCTTACAGATCGAATAAGTCCTCCCTTCGAAGTAACACAAAATGTCTTGGGAACACAATGCTACGAGCGGGGGTGGAGAGTGGAATGATGGCGCTGCCGATACTCCCGCTGGCAACTTTGCTGGCGGCGCCGACGACAACGGCTACAACGGAGGCGACGCTGAAGAAGGCGGCGGTGGCGGCTTTTCTGGAGAGTGCTACAACTGTAAGCAATACTGTGTCTTTGTTCTTGTCCCGGCCGCCTCCTGTTTATTTTTTGTGCGTCGTTTTACTCGATACGTTTCTCAGAGAGGAAAAAAAAGGCCCGAAAACCCCCTCGACTAGAATAATGCTAACTTACCAACGTTGCTAGGCGGTCAAACTGGGTGAGTTCATCTGTTGGAAGTCGGTTGACACAATGCTAATACCTCATCAGACACTCCAAGCAGAACTGCGAGGCGCCTCCCAAGCCGCGGCCCTGCTTCAATTGTGGAGAAGAAGGCCATTCAAAGGCTGAGTGCACAAATGAGCGAGTTGAGCGTGAGTTCACGGGTACCTGCCGTCTGTGCGAGCAGACTGGTCATCGTGTAAGTACCTCTAGAAGCCCCCATCATCCAACATACATCTTCTGATTTTGACACAGGCTGCTGATTGCCCGACTGCACCACCCAAGCTTTGTGGAAATTGTGGAGAAGAAGGTTACAAGTTGACTTGCTCTTCAAAAAAAACCACATCTACTAACGTAAGCTTTAGGCCACAATACTTTAGCTTGCGAGAACCCTCGTAAGATCGACTACTCGGCCATCGAGGACGTCCCTGCAGAGATCGCCTGGGAGCAGATCAGAGCCGCTGCCGAGGACTGTGATATTGACGACATCAAAGAGGCAGCTCTGAAGTACTTCAAGGCTTGCCCAGATGCAACATATGTCGACATGGAAACTGCCTTCCGTGGCCAGAATTTCAAGGTCTATTTGATTGCCATTGAGAAGGAGCTTGCTACGACACTCACCAATATGGACCTTCAGGGCAATCTGGACAAGAAATATACTGTGACTTGGCGTCTTTCCGATAAGCCTTCTCGTCCTAAGGAGAATGACTTCTGGCCTGCGTCACCGGAGGAGAACTTGGAGCGTCTCGCTGATGCCGGAGTTCCTGTTGATCGCGGCGTACCAAAGTGGTAAGTGGTTTCAATCGGCTTGTTATACCGTACTAATTGTCTGAAGCTCAAACTGCTCAGAGTTGGGCCACATTTTTAAGAACTGCCCTCAAGAAAAGATGGAGAACGCGGATAGAGCTATCGTGTCGTGCTACAATTGTGAGCCACCTAATTTCTTTTTGCAAGCATGTCAATACCAATTTTCACCCTATGCACTTGGACACTTCATGTGCTTTGCCAGAAGCAGGACTATACCTACTCACTCTTAACATTCTCGAAGAATTAATTACTGACTCCCCTTTCCTCAGGCTCGGAAGTCGGTCATCGTAAGTCTTGCTGCCTGCTGACTTATGAGAGAAGCTTCTGATAAATTACAATAGGAGTCCGTGACTGTCCTCAGCCTCGTCCAGACCGTTTTGCTTGCAAGAATTGCAACGAATGTAAGTATCCCGTTTCTATGTTTCGTCCCCATCCTCACATTTGTTGTGATGGAGTGCCCGATTTTCCCAGCCCCAGTTCTATCGACTCTTTCTTCCACAGTAGACATTGTACTAACGCAGTATAGCTGGACATGGAGCTAAGGAATGTCCTCATCCCCGCAATCCGGCTAATGTTGAGTGCAAGGTGGGTGTTGATCTCTCGCTTCGCTTGGGGGACCTTCGAGTCGAGATATATTTCCGCACTAGACACATACTCAGTCTCTACATGCCACACACTTCCCCTTTATTCCTAATGGTCTAAATGAAACGTTACTGACTCTTAGTTCATTTACTTGATAGGTCTGCAATGAGAAGGGTCATTTTGCTAAGGTGACTCATTTTCCTTAATTTGGCATTGAGGAAACGCTTTCTAACTATGTTCTTTAGGACTGTCCTCAAGGCGGCGGAGGTGGAGGCGGTGGAAACTGTCATAATTGTGGGATGGGTGCGTTTTAATTATGTTCTTGAATGTTACAAGTGTTTTGTGACAGTTTTTGAAAGCTGAGCTAATGTACCGTTTCTCAACAGAGGGCCACCGCAAGCAAGACTGCACGAATGAGAGAGTCATGATCTGTAGGAATTGCGACGAGCCGGGCCATACAGGTCGTGAATGTCCGAAGGTAAGTGATCTTTCGATTGCTGCAGGGTCCGGAAACTTACCAATTGTCCCCAGCCTCGAGATTACAGCCGAGTAACCTGCTCCAATTGCAATGAAAAGGGACATACGAAGGTCCGTTGCAAGGCCCCAATCGCTGAGGACACTGAAGGTGGCGGCGCCAATGGCTATGGAGGTGACGATGGAGGTCACGCAGCCGAGACCACTGGTGACGGTGGATATTCTGGCGGTGCTGACACTGGCAACGATTTCGGTGCTACTCCTGCTGTCTCTGGTAGCTGGGAGGGTGGTAATGGTGGCGGCGACGGCGGTTCGGCCTGGTAAACCAGCCTTCGATGAGCATGTTCTCCTCGTTTGGAACCACGGTGTGGATTGGAGCTCTTTGATCAGATCAAGAACACTTTGCAGTTATAGATCTTTGCACTTCTTGCTCCTTCTGCTGACAAAAAAGTTTCGATGACCACGCTAGATAGTTTCTTCTTCTAGCAGAAAAATACATAGAAATTTCCTAAATGTTCTTCGACTTTTTGAGACCTTTTTTCTTGCCCGATCTAGGGCTTACTCCCACCCTCAAGTGAGGGGCCTACCCAGTGATCAAATATTATACAATCTCTACCAGTGGTCCTTTCTTTCCCGGCAATCCTTCAAACAATGAGTCTCCATCCCCCCAGATGAGCCGGGAAGCCAGAAGTTCAGATTTTCGCACATATTCATTAATTACGAACTGAAGATAGCCTCGAGCAACTTCCCCTTAATGACTGCAGTTTCTGGAAATACCTCAGGACACATGGGACATGGAAACTTCTGCCGTAGATTTTCGGCACTGTGGAATCAATGTCTCCTGGAGTCTTCACCAGGCAATTTGTTGTGCTCAAGAGGGAAGACACTGAAGCATGAGCTGAGAGCCCGTCAAGGTTTGAGAACAAGAGTACTCTGTATTCAGAATTTGAAGGGCGTGTTTCACCGAGATATTTGTGTGGTAAATTTGACGGAAGAGCTCTGCTTGATAAGACTGCTCTCATGGTCAAGTGAATGGATCTCAACTTTCTAAGAAACATTGCCCGTTTCCACTTGGTATAAAGCTGATTGGCTTTGATGTGCATAGATGTGGAGTGTTTACTCAAATTTCTCCACTTGAAACTTAGATTCTACTTGAGCTGGATGCCGTGCTCTTTGGTTAAGTACTCTAACACTGCTGGCGATTTCGCGGTGTAAAGACATGGCATTCGGATCTTGACCATGAGCTAACGCTGTTTCCAAAAGGGAAATGCGACAAAGCCGCGAGCGCCTTGCTGGGATCTCGCACTATGCTAAAAGTCAAGCCTACCCCGGCCCCCAGATCGGCATACCTTACAAGCGGCGGGATTGCAAGGCAATCCAAATTAGTATGTTCATACCACTGGGAATAGACCGCGAGGCACTAAGGTTGAATGCAATTGCACCGCCAAGATGAAATATCTCAAACGCTTCATCGATTACATGAATTAGATCAACATTTCGGAAATCTTCCAGATATTTCACGTTGTATGAGAGACGAGCTTAAGCAATGGTAATCGCCGGATACTATCTAGTAACTATATGCCCGCAGCTTTGGAATGTCCGACGCAATGAGTACTTCTCGGGAAGGTCTCTTCGAGTCCAGTGTCCGGCGCTTTGGAACCTGAGTGGGCCTACTAATGCGTCTGAAAGAAAACAGGCTGTTACAGGCGTGAGCTCTGGACTTGAAATGCAACTCCATAGTTCGAGAGTCGAGACATAGCGGCTTCGCACTGCAGCTCTAGTCTGGCTTTCTTTCACTGAGATTCTAATTGTGAAGGATACGATAGAGAGTCAAACAGTAGGAGACATTGCCTATAAACCCAAAATCGAGGAGGAGCTCTATGTCGATACAATACAACGTTCGATCAAGGATGAGCAATCAAGCTCAGGGGCTCAACGCAGAGCAAGAGCTCAAGAAATATGGAGATGCGAAAAACCATTGCAAGATAGTCACCTATTAAAATACAACTAAAACAGGAGAATTTCGACTTATTATTATTGCATTTTCACTCGGTTGACAATACTAACCAAGTAGTGTGCTTTTCGAGGAGTTTGGGGCCCCAGTTTCTAGAGTGAAAGGAATAAGTTTCTCGCGTGGCGGATTGCCTAATTGGGAATTCCGGATACTCGCCGGCGCCACCTTTTTCTCCAACTCCTTGAACAAGAACTCGCGTGCATGCTTGCGATTCACGTACCTTGCGTCATATCGCATGGTTTTTTGGGCGTCTAGGGGGGACTGTGGAGGACGCAGGCGGAGAATTGGAGAGTGGACCATGGATGTCGCCGTTTTCACGGGGATTCGAGGAGACAAGGCCCTGACTCGTTGATATCAACATTGAGCGAGGACCTTTCTTCTAGGCGTCTTCGACGTTGGCACTAGAAGTAAAATTTGACAGCGACAGGTTGCCTGTCGCATGCTAGCCATGTGAATTTTGCGGAGGCTCCACCGATGCCATTCTGGAGAAGGGGAAACCCCAGGATAGCTTGGATATGACGTTGAACGGCATTTGAGGCGGCGTTCAACCGGCCTCAATTGTATCACCGAACTTGGCCCCATTCGTCGACTTCAAAAGCCGCCAACCCACCATCTCTTGGGCGGCACACCTTTTCAGGCAAACCGAGCCATGGCGTCCCGATCAGATCGGGAGGCTTTCTCCTCAAACAAGGCTGTTCGCCCTCTTGAGAAAGCACCTGCGAGCGCAAGGCGGAGATAGCTTCGTGTCTCAACTCGCAAATTGAGAATCCGAGTCAAGTTGTCAGCCCATCTACTCCACATTTCGACAATGTCCCGCATGGAGTTCGAGACTAAAGTCAAGGATTCCATGTCCAAGAGTGGAGTCCCACTGGGAAAGCACCGCGGGAGGCTTAATTTGATGAGAATTCAGTTGTCACACCCTGCGAGGAAGGAACCATTGGGTGGACCTTTTTCGAGCGATCTGCAATCCGGTTGACTAAATTCTCACAAGCTCTGCCCCTGTTTTCTTCACGCGCTTTTCTTAACTACATAAGAATGTTCCTGGTGCTGCTCCAAAATTCTGGATCATCTTTCTCTTGCTCTTTTTGTACCTTTGGTCTGGCGCGAAGAACGTGGTATCGGAGCCTCCTCCACCTTTGACGTCCTTTTCCATTCTATACGAGCTTCCATATACAAGTCCCGATATGTTTGGCGGCTCGAGGTACTTCGGCCTCACAGGCCAAAGGTTGAACCTCGCGGTCGGTATTATTGCCGGTATTGATTTCTTGTGAGGCCCCCTCATTGACAGGAGTTTTGGATTTCGTACGAGTCATTGGTCTGACAGTGTCGGCCGCGATTACAAGAAAGCGGGGAAGATAGCTCCAAAGGCGGGGGTCCGCAACAAAATGCAACATTTTGTGGGACCTTTACCGTGAGTCAAAATCCATTTGCTAACGGTCACAAAGCCTTTTCGGATACGATCAAGGTGTTACTGGAGGTCTTTTGACCCTTGGATCATGGGTCAGACAGTTTCCAGAGATAGATGCCATCAACAATCAGCACAGCCCAAACTACAACCATATATCCACGATTCAAGGCATCACTGTAGCGAGTTATAACGTAGGATGTTTCATTGGAGCTATTATTACCATCTTTATCGGCGACATACTTGGGAGAAGGAAGATGATCTTCCTTGGATCCGCCATAATGGTCGTGGGAGCCATTCTGCAATGTACTTCGTACTCGCTTCCCCAACTTATCGTTGGTAGAATTGTCACTGGCTTCGGGAATGGGATGAACACATCTACGGTGCCAACATGGGCATCAGAAACGTCAAAGTCTCACAAACGTGGGAAGATGGTCATGATCGAAGGAGCTATGATCACTGGCGGTATCTGCCTGTCATACTGGATTGACTTTGGCTTCTCATATCTGGAGCCAAGTCCAGTCTCATGGCGTTTCCCACTGGCCTTCCAGATCTTCTTCTGCCTGCTTTTGTTGGCTTTGATCTTGGAAATGCCCGAATCTCCTAGAGTAAGTTCTTTTGCTTTGTCACTAATAATTCTTTAACTAACATTGATTAGTGGCTCATTCTGAAGGGCTATGAGGACGAGGCCTTATCTGTGATTGCTGCTTTAGAAGACCGTCCCAGTGATGACCACATCGTTCAAACTGAGTTCATGGAGATCAAAGACACAGTCCTAGAAATGCAAGGCTACGGATGGGCCGACTTGTTCTCAATGGGCCCCGAGAGAAATTTCCACCGTGTTGTCTTGGGATATGTCAACCAAGTTTTCCAACAGATATCCGGTATCAATCTTATCACTTATTACGCTCCCACAATTTACAAGCAGTATATCAACCTTGGTGATACCACCTCTAGTATTCTTGCCTGCGCCAATGGAACTGAATATTTCCTCGCTTCTTGGTTCGCCGTCTATACAATCGAGAAGTTTGGGAGAAGAACGCTCATGTTGGTCGGCGCTGCAGGCATGTCTGGATCTATGGCCATTTTGGCTGGAATGAACTACATGTCATCCGTAAACCTTGGCGGATCTGCACCTGGTATCATCTCAGCGCTCTTCCTATTCGTGTTCAACACTTTCTTCGCGGTTGGATGGTTGGGTATGACATGGCTTTACCCTGCTGAGATTGTCCCGTTGAAAATCAGAGCTCCAGCAAATGGTCTGTCAACTTCTGCAAACTGGGCGTTCAACTTCATGGTCGTCATGATTACACCGGTCTCATTCTCATCCATTGGCTACAAGACTTACATAATCTTCGCCGTGATCAACGCATTCATCTTTCCGGTCGTTTACTTCTTCTACCCCGAAACCGCCTATCGATCTCTTGAGGAAATCGATAACATTTTCCGCAAGACCAAGGGTGGCCTCGCAGGTTGGTTCGAAGTTGTCAAGATTGCAAGAGAAGAACCACTACGCTATGGAAAGAATGGTGAACTGCTCATTGACTACGAGCATACCGAGCATGCTGTACGCACGGGAAGCGTTGCGCATGACAAGCCAGCGAATCGGGGCTTTGAGAATGCAAATGAGATGGGAACGGAAAGCGGTCACAGCAGCACACATGAGAAAAGAGGGACTGACACTAATGTTTAAATCCATTGACGATCATTGAAGCGTTGGGATGAGAATTGATACCCCGTCGGCGAATACTGGAGGTGCAGGAGAGTTGGAATGAGGCAAACAAGACGCTACAAAGGCTAGAAAGGAAGTGAGAGAAAATCCAGAAACGTTCTGAAAGATTGAACGGGGTATGGTTGTTCCCTCGATCACGACTGATAGGAATGTTCTTCAAGTCCACAGGCAAGCAGATAGTCGAAAACAAAAGAGAGTCTTAGGAGACCTACAATGAACTCCAAGCCATACGGCATCTCATAACGTTCTGAATCATTCTTGACCCCACAGCTCATCTAACCTCAACGACTGACGCCTTGGAGCTTTAGCAGCTTCATCGACGCCGAAGGAAAGGGGGGGGGGTGTACCACGTGACCAGTAAGCATGTGCAAGAAAACAGTGCATTTCTGCGTCGCGATCGGGCTCTGCGTGAATTTGACCAAGCGAAGACATATTCTCAACGTCTCATTAGAAAGCAAATGACTGTCCTAATATAAGGATAGATTTTAAGACACCAAAGAACAACTCCCACTTCCATGAGTCATGGGCCATGATCCCCTGTCTTTCTGAATCACTAACACTTCCATATACGTTAGTTTCCAGTCATGGGGTTTGCTCTCATATATAAGACTTCGAATATTCTACTTGCTCAAAAGGTGAAATTATAGAATACGAGGAAATACATTCGTGTAAGCTCTCTCGAGGCGTACCGCGCAGAGGGAGCCCCTGACTCTAGATTCACTGTCACAATTGTCTATTGATGGAAATGCCATACGCAAGTAGAGGGGGAAAATCTTGTAAAATTATTGCGAACCTCAGGTATCATTCAATTCAATTCAAAATTTACGGGGCTGCACTCGCTTGCCCTGTACCCACAAAAGCCGAGAGAGTGGGTCACCAAGCGAGTTTTGCTTAACACCTTTGAATATTTAAATAAGCAAAAATTGTCACAAACATCGGTCCGATGGTGTAGTTGGTTATCACGTATCCTTAACATAATAGTGTCCGGATAAGGTCCTGAGTTCAATCCTCAGTTGGATCACACTTTTTTTTGGCTTTTATCACCGGAAAGAAACTAGCATATTTTTGCACACACTCAAAAATGCAGAAAAAAGGACTATCAAAGGTAGAAACTTAGCTAGACATTGGTTTAACAACTCGCGGTGGACAGATGAAACTATCAGACGGATAGCACCTTTTGACTTTTATCGCCGTAAAAAAATTAATATGTCTTTGCAGATATTTTCTCAGGACGCTGGGTCGGAATTTGTTCAGGGGCTTCAAGACATTGTGTTTTGTCATTTTCTTCTCCTTTGTATTTTGGATACAAATCCAGATTTCTTTTTGCAATCACAAATCTTGATCTTCTCTTTCAGGGCCTTCCTCATCTGAATGGACTATGCAGTGACTTCGAAAGCGTGTGTACTAGAAGCGAGGTCGGCATGTAGCCACGCTGCACACCAAACGGGTAATATTTTGACTCAAGGACTCAATCCCAAGCACCATTCTAATGTAACACTCGCATAATTTGCTCTAAATCACAGCTTCTCAAAAGTCGGCCTCGTTTTCTTTATCCCACTCAGCATTGCCTTCTCCACATCAGCCGTCTGAATAGCAGCACTATTCCAGGCACCCGTATACCTCAGACTATCAGCAACCGTGTTATCCCTCGCATGATTCAATAATTCCTTCGTGCTCTGCACAGCAACTGGACTCTTCGTCGCCAATAATTTCGCAATTTCCATTCCCTTCGCTAAAGCCTCTGCCTTGGTGTTCAAAACGTGGCTCACAAAGCCTACTCGGAATGCTTCCTCCCCAGAGAATATTCTTGCAGATAGACACACTTCTTTGACCCAGCTAAAATTACCCACGACTTTGGGAAGTCGGGAGAGGGTCCCGATGTCTGCTGCGAGGCCAATATCAACCTCTTTTACCGCGAATTTTGTGTCTGCCGTGCAGATTCGGATATCGGCGCAAGTAGACATGTCAATTGCCAAACCAAAGGAGACTCCATGCATTACGCAGATGACAGCTATTTCTCATCGTCAGTCTTGTCTTTCGATATCATTCCGAGCCCCAAAATATTTCCCGAACTTGCGCTTGCACAGAGTTGTAGACATACGTTTTTCACATTTTTCAACGCTGCTAATGCAGTCCTGGAACTCTTCTATATGTCTCTTGATTGAAATTGCCCTTCTGGCTACATCGCTCGAAGTCTCGGCCGCCTGGACTAGTACGCCCCCCGTGCTTGCTGCTTGTACATCGAGGCCGGCTGTGAAGGCACGATCCCCTGCGCCGGAAAGGACTACGGCTCGGACGTCGGGGGAATGAGATAGGTTGTCCATAACTGTCTTGAATTCTAGCCACATTTCCTCGCTTTTTAGAGGTTAGTAAAATGCCGTTTGGAGGATAAGAACGTTGAGAGCGTGATCTCAGACGAAGAAACAGAATAGGATATCCACGTACAAGAAGGCATTGAGCTTTTGAGGCCTGTTCAGCTGCACATGTGCAACATAAGGAGCTGGCGTGTCGACGAGGAAGTGCTTGTAGGAAACCATGGTGGGGTTGCGCTGCTATGCGGGGTTCAGGGGATTTGAAAGGCTGGGTATTTTTTTCAACCTTGAAATATATCCTTGCTCAAAGAGTGTCCAGCAAGAGGACTATCACTAGTTGTCGCAATGGTAGTGTACAGTAGTACTGTTACAGTTGACAATATCATGAAATCCGGGGTAGTTTCAACGCTGACATCGGCCTACCGACGAACCGAGCCGAGGCCCGTTTCTAAGCCTGCCTTTGCCCGTGCTCAGAATATTTAAGGCAACTCCCAGTAAAACATGTTGGGAGCCTCATCACATCTCACTTTTGCTCTACGCTATGAGCTGTGAGTCCCCGTGTCACAAGGAGGCCAGTTATTTCCGCCGAGCCGCACATCGATTCGCGAAGTCTTGCCTGAATTGTCCCCTTTACGCCCAATTGATATGCTACAATGATACTATCGCTGTTCATTGGATCCTCAGCGGCTTCCGTCCGGCAGTAGTGTTCCCTTGCCATCAAAGCACAAAAAAGCAACTACCACTACCGCACATCAGGCTGCCGAAAAGTTATTTCTGTGGTGTGGACGAAGACGACGAGGCTTTGCGGAGGGGCGCTGCTCGATCAACCTTTCACTTTCTTGCCTTGGGCTTGGCTGCCATTTGTGACAACGGAGGTCGAGTAGTTGGAATTGGCACCTGCTTGACTGAGAAGCGCTACCAAGCAGCCTGAAGAAGGATCCATGGTTCACTTCCTAAAAGATGCATATTTGCTCGGATTCTTTTGACAACTCATCAGGCCACAGGTCACGAGCTTCGGGGACCTCAAAATAATCTTAAATGCTAAAAGGACGCCGGTTGGCGATCATCAGATTGTAGATTGATTGCCAACCTTGTCCCCAATATGATCTGCAGCTGAGGGTGCATCGGTCCCGCCGGCTGGCTGCTCGCTTTGGCTCCCTTTGGCTGGCCTGCCGGCGTTGGCCCCCTTTTCATATTCATCCATAGAGAATTTGAGAAAGCACTCGCCAAACGCAAAATGCAAAACATCCGAAGCCTCACAGCAGCTTGACTGCTCAGTGCTCACGGCTGCTGGTTCTCAATGCTGCCCGCCTGGCGCTCACTGTTGAGCAATCTGGCGGGGCTGCAGCGGGTAGCGGGTGTTCCAGCGAAAGATGCAGGATATCACACTCCTCCGGCAGCTCATCTCGAGAAAGAGATCCGATCGCTCCAGTCATCCCTGCGCTGTGAGATGCTGTACGTTTTGCGGAGTTTCGCCTGCGTGAATACTAATCGCTTTACTCGCTCTACGGAGGTACGCACTTGCACTCTACTCATATCGGTAGGAGCCGGTCGGCTTCCGAGTCATGAAAAGGCAAAAAGCCAACTCTTTCTCAAAAAGCAGGCGATTCGTTGGCGCTGTATGGAGAGGAGGTCTGTACACAGTAGTGTAGCTAGTGTCGCTGTTGTAGTGCCGTGTTGTACCCTGTCGCGCTGGATCATAATGCTATTGCCAGGGCCATGCGAGCTATTACTCCAGGGTGGGTTCCTAGCACCATGCCCGCCATGCAACTCCAACGTCTTTTGCGCGCAACTTCTCCCCTCTCCGCGCCCTCGACCAATCGTTCTTTCACCGCCCATCAATTGTCCTATGTGCAATGGCTGCTAAATGGCCAAACCAGGCAATTAATCTCACGACTGCCACTTACAGATTGCGCACACTTCGTACTCCAGTAGTCTCCAGTCTCCTGCGTTTCCCGGGTTTCAATGCTCCATACTTTTACGATCTCTCACCTCCCTGCTGCTCTGCCTCCTCTTGACCTGTCTTCACCTGCCGAAACCATGAACTCGCAGCAGATGTCTGGCAATCAACGTAACGGCCGAGGAAGTACATAGAGACCCGGTAACCTACACAATCTTACAACCATGCGGTGTCACTGCATCTCTCCCTCTGTATCGCGGCTATATTCTCTTGTCATGATTTCTGCAATACTACAAAGACTAGGACAAGCTCGATAAAAGGTAAGTTCCGGAAAGCTTCTATACGTTCATCCATCCCCTGTACGTTACTGTCCAAGGCCTGCAGTCTCTCATTCTCAAGCTCTCTATCTGCCGAGCATAGATCTTCTTTACTTTCTCTTGACTTCTCTATTCGTTTCAATCGCATCACTAATGTCTGGCCCCCAGATTGCCTGAAATGTTCGAAATAGACCAGCAAAATATCCCTTTCGTGCGAACACGCCAGGCACTGCTCGTGCTCGATCTTCAGAATGATTTCGTCTCGACTGGTGGTGTATTGCCTGTGGAAACTCCGCCCGATTTTCTAGAAAAAGTCCTCGAGCTCGTACCGACTTTTAGAGACTCGGGGAACAATATTATATGGATTCATAGCGTATTCGAGAAGTCCCGGCCAGTCAACGAACCACATGGAGATAGCGAGAGTGTTATAACAGATGCGCAACTCCCGGCATCTCGTCGGCGCTCTGGAGACAAAGTTCGCCGAGGACCTTCTCAGAAGCTACTTGAGCTCCAGAGTAGGATAGCCTTATCCAATGGCCGGGCCTTGCAGCCCAGCAATGATATTGAAGTGGACGATGGAGCGGACGAGGATGAGGTGGAGGAGACATTCCTGACCATTCCAGAGGGCAAGACCCCTCGTGTCGTTCTTCCTGCATCTACGGGCATGAACTTCACGCAATCCGTTTTATTGGCCCTAGATGGAGAGAAAGACCTCATTTTCGCAAAATCATACTACTCGGCTTTCCGGGATGGAACGTTGGTTCAAATATTGCGCGCCAAATTCGTCACCGAGATATATCTGGTCGGCTGTTTCACAAATATCAGCGTCTTCGCAACTGCAATGGATGCTGCTCAACATGGATACGCTATCACCATCGTCGAGGATGGCCTGGGGTACAGAAGTAAAGCTCGACATGACGAAGCATTGCGAAAACTGACAGAGTTCACTGGATGCGACATAGTAAACACAGAGACTCTTATTGAAGATATGCAGCGGAAGCAAATAATGCAGGCAATGCCTCCTCGGAGGAATCCACGTAGGCGTGAAAACGGCACTAACCTGGATGGGATGATGGCTAATCTGAACTTGAGATCGGATGGAACATCAAAGTCAAAGGCACAACGACCTGCAGACGCAACTGGACCGCCTTTAAATGTGGCTGCGGCTGCAGAAAAAGGTGGAAGTTCTGACTCATTGGCGGCAAGCGAGTCACCACCTGAAAAGCCGGTCGAAGTCGACGTAAAGAAGAGAGAAAGAGTTAAAAGTAAGGTCAAGACCAGGAGGCGACATTCAAAGTCTGTGCCAAAAGAGATCGGTGTCGTTGGAGACAAAATCGGAGCGACAATTGAGAAGGGACCCAGCTCACCGACTTCCGTGACCCTGCTTGGAGTATCCCAAGCTCTTGAGAAAATACCCATATCTTCAGTACAAGGAGTGGTCGATCCGGAGGCCTCATCCGAAGTACCAGACACCGTCTACACTAAGGGGCTCAGAATGGAGGAGGAACACGCGAAGAGAATGGAGGACTTCAAAGCTGACAACGCGGCTTTGAGCAGCGAGGAACATCCCAAAGCTGCCACAGATAACGACCTTACCTCACTCTGTGAGGGTGACACTGAGGTAATCAATCGTCTTTTGGAAGAGGATTTTGCAGATGGAATTTTCGAGCGGCTTCGCGATGAAGTGAGATGGCAAAAAATGTCGCATCAAGGAGGAGATGTCCCACGACTAGTTGCTGTACAGGGAGAAATTGGGCAAGACGGCAGTATTCCAATTTACCGCCATCCTTCAGACGAATCGCCTCCTCTTCTCCCATTCTCGCCTACAGTATCTTTGATTCAAGCCAAAGTGCAAGAAAAGCTTGGCCATCCGGTCAATCACGTCTTAATTCAATTCTATCGAGATGGGACGGATTACATATCAGAACACAGTGATAAGACTTTGGACATCGTACCAAAAACCTACATTGCCAATGTCAGCCTCGGTGCGAAAAGGACGATGGTTTTCCGAACCAAGAGACCACCCAAAGACCACGACAATCCAGGGCCTTCTGAAGCAGTATCGCCGCCTCGCCGGACTTGCAGAGTTCAACTGCCACACAATTCTATGTGCAAGGTTGGCTTGGTTACCAACATGAAGTGGCTGCATGCCATTCGACAAGACAAGCGCCTGCAGATAGAAAAATCTCCCGAAGAACTGGCTTTTGACGGTGGCCGAATTTCGTTGACTTTCAGGCAAATCGGTACATTCTTGAATAAGAATGAGACTAAGATCTGGGGTCAGGGTGCTACTGCCAAGTACAAAATGCAAGCCAGGAAGGTCATCAATGGAGACTCTGCCGCATCTGACAAGATGCTGAAGGCCTTTGGAACAGAAAATCAGAGTTCGGACTTTGATTGGGCGGAATCTTACGGTCAAGGTTTCGATGTCCTTCACATTTCTAATAGCCCTAAGCTATACCTCTCTGGCGATGATATTGCGGATCTCAGGGTCAAAATAGCTCTCGCGGCAGCGCACATTACTTGGACGGAAGGAAAGCTTTCTGCGTCTTTTAATTGGAAAGATGGGAGTTCGAGTAACAATGCTACGCCAGTCCCGGGACATTTGCCAGTTAAGTTTGTGGATAACGACGAGAGTAAATCAGTTGTTACGGGCGATCTGGCCATCATCCTCTACCTAGATTCTGTCTACATAACGCGACCAATACCTAGGACTCAGGCGGATCTCGCGCGGCAATTCACCCGGTTTCAACAATGTGGAGACCTGCTGAGAAAGTGGCGTACAGAACCTTTCAGCGTCAAACCGTTCAAAAGGGAGTTGGAAGTGTGGAATGCCTATGCTTCTGAAGCAAAATTTATTTCTGGAACCGGACTTTCCGTAGCAGATTATGCATTGTGGCCTATTCTGCATGAGATTTCAAAAGAGTGGGCTGATTTTGATGGGCAAAAATCTCTGACCAGATATTATGAGTCGTTGAAAATCTATGTACTTGACGGCGTGGACATGAGCAAGACAGCGAAGAGCAATAGCACCGCTTGAACGATTATGGGGTTTGTAGGAAAAGCTCCCCTGGCCTGGTCTCGTATGAGGGATGTGTAGCTTCAAGTCGCGAAGATACTTAGAGTACTCGGGATTCGAAGCTGTAATAAGTCGAAGTGGTAACATCATGGAGCGTCGACTGCCGTTGTCAACCAACATCGCGTGCATAGCGTAATGGAACGACCTGCTTTGGGGAACACGAACAGCATATTTCAGGGTAGAGCGTTTGGATATAATTATATACACATTAATGTTAAAGCAAGCTTCATTCGAACTTATCTCATTATATTCTCGTTCTTTTGTGCTTCACTAGCTAGTGTCTCGCGCAAGGCGTTATATAAAAGCAACTCCCCCAACCTCTTTCTGAGGGGGGTTTCACTTGAACACAAATTCCCCTATCTCACTCACTCCCTTCCATCCTCTATTTCGCACAGCTTTCTCCCTGGCCTCCCTATCACCCCAAGCCTCTTCGACGCTGCTCCCTGCCAAAAATCCAGCAACCTCCTCCCTCTCAACCCGCAAACATCCCCTCCATCCCGTCGTAACAGTCATGATCTCTCCTCCTGCAATGCCCTTTCCAAGCACATTGCCACCTAACAGAAAAAGTCCCCTCCACACCCGCTCTTTACTCGCATGCTCGCCAAACAGCATAAACTCTTCTACGCTATCCAGCGTAATGGCAAGATTGTCCTTCGTTGGACGCCAGACGTATACATGCTTTAGCTCCTCCTTCCCAAACTCGTCATTTACCATATGAGACGGCGAGAACCTTCCCTCAACATCAACCACAGCCACGGTTCCCTCAGAAGAGACAAGCTTGACGATCAGGTGATAAATCAGAGGAAGAGATCGTCCAGTAACAGAGAGATTCTTGGTGCCATGAGATTGCCACAGCGCATCTAGATCTAGGATTCCGGTTCGAACTGTGTTTGGATTCGTTGCATTGCGGAGGTCTCGCAGTAGCTATAGCTCTCAAAGAGTCAGCTGATGTGGTCCAGTAAACTCAATTGAAGTTATCGATAAGAAAAGCTATTCCATCAAAGGACCAAAAACTCACATCTTCCAAAGTCCCCTCCTCACTCTCAATTTCCTTCAAAAGTCGCGTGCCGAGGATCTCCGTCGACGACATTGGAACTTCCCTCGCCATCGCTCCTCCCTCCTCAAGACCAAGAACACCAAGAACAAAAGACCTGGGAAAGAGAAGGAGCAATCATGGCACCACCCGTCGCGACCTTCCCCGCTTCAGACCTCCCAAGTATCTCGCAAACGAATCTGCAGGGCAAGAAACGCAAGGGCTTTAACGGGGATTTGAAGAAGTGCGAATTACTGGAGATGCTGCAGTATAACTGTGGAATCGAGGAGCCGGTGAGGAGGAATAGTGTGGTCAGGTGTTGGCCTGTTGAGAAGCTCTTTAGGAGGTGAGTTAGGTCTCATTAGTTGATGGGAGAGGCTGATGAGTTGTAGGTGTCGAGACCAGGATGGTAATTTTATGGTTGAGACGACGGCTTGGGAGGGGAGAGGAAAAGAAACATGAGGCTCTCACCAACTGGAGGAAGAGTTAATAGGCTCCTACTGTACAAATGCTTTTGGAAAGCTTCGTCCACGTCACGACTTCACGAATTTGACTCTTCGGGTGCATCATGAAATTAGAGATGTACAGAGTAATGTATAGCAAGGCATGTATTTTAGCACGCTTTTGCAAGCCCGGATATATGCGGCTCTCTAATATTACAACGTAAAGCCATTCCGTATGAATATCAGCTCCATAAACTGCATATGACCTTGCCCCAACGCCTCGCTGAAATGCTTCAAATGACCAGTCCCCAAACCCTTATTCCCTTAAAACAACTATTGTCCCGTCGTCTATCGGCGGCTTTCTTTTCACAAGAATACCTTTCCGAAAATATGGCTGGTCTGAGTTTACAATCATGCTCTGATCCTCTTTGTCGAGCGCTCCAGCACCTTGTTTGCTAGTCAGAAGACCACCCATGATTTGCTCCCATAATTCATGTCTCTTTTTACTCCTGGGGTCCTTGCCGGCAGCTTTCTTGACGTCTTTTTCTTTCCCAGCTTTACCCACATTGACCAGTCGCCGCAGCGCCTCTTCACCCTGTCTGGCAGACTTCGCAACCTCCTCTCGAATCTTCCTCGGGTCGGTCTCCCGGCCTGACTCCTTCTCGGTCCACTTATATGTGTGTTTGCTCGGAAAAGAGGGAAATCGTTTTGGTATATACGGCTTGACTTTCTTGTCTGATTCACCACTCAGATCTTTCCCAAGTAACAACTCCACAGCCCCTCGCTTTTGCTCTTCTTGCTCCTCTGCCTCCAGCTGGATCTGTAGTTTCGACTTGGCGATTGGGGGTCTGAGATGCGGCTCTATGGATGCGAGTGGGATGTCAAATTGAGCAAGAGCGTATTCGAAATCGAGAGGTGTTGGTTGGGATCGTCTGGCGTTGCGCATGGCAGTTGTGACTTTCGCAAGGAAGTGTGCAATGTCTGGTAGTCTTTAGAACATAGCCTTTGAAAGTAAATTGCAATACTGACACGCTTCCACATCGAAAGTGAAGGACTCTAATGACTCCGCCGAAGCTCCATCAAAGCCAACGTGCTCCAACGCGAGCGCGAGTGAGCGCTGTAGAAACCGCCTTGGGTCGTCATCGAATAGCGGCGCTTCTGCCTTTTGAACTAGCAATGGCTCCTCTGGTGGCGGTGTATTGGGTAGGATAGGCGACAGCCGCGCCTTCTTGCTTGCGGGCTCATCTGAAATATCGTCGTCGCTGTGTGAGGGGGTCGATCGTTTTCGGGAGATGGGGGAGATGGGAGCCATGATCGCAAGGCGTGGGTTTGTGGACAGAGGCCCACGTAGCAAAAGCGAATCACCTCCAAGAAGCCAAATATTTCATCGTCGAAGTCGAGTTCGAGGTCGAAGCGGGTGGAAAGTCGTTTGTCGCAAAAAGTTGGGTATCGTTTCGTTTCGTTGACAGCGACAGCCTCGAGCACGGAAAGATGCAAAGTACTATACGTCACGTGTGGTTTGTAGCTCGCTTTTCGCCTAGCGCGTAGCGGCATCTTTCGACTTCAACCTCAAGTCCTGATTCACCAAAACACAGCAACACAATCGAGAGCTTCCCAGAGAGTTCACGAACTACACACGATGCCAATCAAACCAATTACCGGAGTGAGTCGATTCTTAAGTTTGGAGACTGCCGGCGAGCTCTTCAATTAGCTACTCGAAGCTGCGGGAATGTGGGCTGATATTGTCTCTTACAGATGCTCCGACGGGGCCTCGTCCTTGACCTCAGCGTCGCCTTTGGTAAGTCTTGAAAACCTATCAATGGGTTAAATACACGATACTTCAAGTTTGGGGAGACCGCCTGCTAGATCACAGCTTCAATTCGAACATGCGGGGGAGAACAGTGGCTGATTAGGAATTGTGCAGGTCTTGGAACATCATTCGGATACCTCTTCTGGTAGGGCACACTTGAATATTGGATTTCTAGGCCATGGCGTCTAAATACTGTCTTCTAGGTACGGATACCACGTTCCGGCTGTCCGCAAACGAGATCTCTTTTATTCGAAGCTTGAGGACCAAAGAGCAGCGAATGCGGCGGCATAGAGCAGGATGAGGGGGGTATAGGGATGATCAGTCAATTTCCGGTTGTTAGAGCGTTTGGAAGATTAGAGGGATGGGGTTGACGCAGGGATGCGGGATCAAGCTGTACATTACCTACACCGAACTCTGGCAATGCATACCTTTCCTTGGTACTTCGGTCGCGAAACAAAATTACAAAAAGGCATCGATTCTCCAGCAATTATGGATGGCCAGAAGGCTAGCGCCCATGGGTAGTTCCCTTCCAAGATACCACGAACAATTGGACGAGTGGTCAAGGACTAAGAAATCTTTGAGCAAACTGACCACAATCACTCATAACGGGACAAACTTTGTTTCTGGCATCGAAACTTGTATCAAACTGTCTGGTATCATTGACGATTTCTGAGTTTATTCCGTGCTTTGCTTATCTTTGCCCTCGGCTTCAATCACTTTCGAGTACACAAATTCGGATCATATTCCCAGAAATGATTTATCAGACATAGAGCAATGGATAGTGGGATTAACGATAGACGCCCGAAACCGACTAATCAGATATGAGTCACTCATCAGTTGGCATATCGAAACCCAGCTCCTGTTCCATAGGGCGGATTGTCGAATTAACAGAAGTTCAGACTACCCACGATGGAAGATAACTTGGTCAACATGAATAGCGGGTAGTCTACCCAATAACTTAACATGCTTCCTTCAAAATATCCATCCCTGCTCTTGTCATTTCTATGGCAACGTTTCTAACGCCACCACTCACTTGGCATGCTCGACAGTCTCCTCATGAGCCCCCAAAACACTGCCCTTCTCCCGAATTTCCAAAGCTCTTCTCTCCAAGTCATCTGCATAGCCAGCCTTGTACCTCGCCTTATCATGGCCTGCAACCAGGAACGGCGCATTCGTGAAGAGATAGTTCATCTCCTCAAGCGGTAGACCCTTAGTCTCTGGCAAGAACAAGTAGAAGAACAAGGCATTGGTGAAATTGCAAATGATGAATACGAAGTAGTATCGATACCCTATGTTAGTCATTGCAGTTCCAGTAACTTGGCCAATCAAGGTATTGAACGCGAACGAAACCATTGTTGCAATACTGACGCCCTTGGAGCGAGTTCTTGTATCGAATATTTCAGCTGGGATAATCCACGAAAGCGGACCACATGTCGCAGAGAATGAAAAGTTGTAAAGCCATGTCCTGTCATTCTGTCAGAGGGTGTGGAACGTTGTAGGGGAAGAGTCTGACATGATGATGAAGCCCCAAGCTGCAGCGTTGTTTTGACTCGAACCGGGTGGAAATCTGGCGATCAAGACGCAGGCAATCAGAAAGCACACCTAGAGGCCCGAGCAATTAGTACATATAAAAGCAAGCAGACAGGAGTACCATACCATGTTGCACAGATTACCGATGATGAGCGGTCGCCTTCTCCCCAGTTTATCAATAAATGCAACACAAAAACCTTCACCGAGTAACCCAATGATATTGTTGATGGCTTGATACTTCAGTGCGTCAGATCCAATGATACCAATCTGCCCGTAAATCTGCACACTGTAGTACTGAATAGCAGACACACCAGTCATCTGAATGGAGGCCTGTAGCGTGCAAGCTATTAAGAGGCGTCTGAAGGAGGATTTATTTGTAAATAATTCCAGATAACTCTTTGCTTCGTGTTCGTGCTCAAAGCTTATGGATTCTTGAATTTGATCGAATTCGGCTCGTACCCATGGATCTTCTGCATTGCCATTCGAGTGAAGCCGGGCCAGCGTTTTGAGACCTTCCTCTGGTCGATTGTGATCTATGAGCCACTGGGTAATATTAGTAATAAACTTGGTAGAGATTAAAAGAGGCACTCACACGAGGACTTTCTGGGAAAAGAAAAATCAAAGCTCCAAGCACCACAGCAGGGACCATCTGAAGTGCAAGAGGTACTCGCCATTGAGCTGTAGATGTCTTAATTCCAACGTATGTTCCGTAAGACACCCAGCCAGCGACGAAAGCCCCTATTCCCAACATAAACTGTTGAAGAGCTGTAATTGTCCCGCGAATCGAAGGGTGGGCGATCTCTGCTTGATAGAGCGGAATAATCATCACCAAGAATCCTACTCCAAGACCGGCAAGCCACCGGCCGGCCCAGAGATAATCAAGTGTTTGAGCTCCTGTTTGAAGTGCACCGCCGAGGAGATAGATAACACATCCAATAACTATTGTCCATCTTCGTCCAAGCCGATCTCCACACTGATTTCTGGATTAGCCATAAGGTCATAATGGTTTTCAGACTTGTACATACAGGTCCAGCCAATCCAGCACCACAGAACGCCCCTCCAGTAAAAAATGAGACCACAATTCCCCTGATTTTTGTCACTGTTTTGCATGCAATTGCAAAGTTCAAGGGAGCAGTCTTACGTCTTAGTCGAGTCTGGCGCATGGAAGAAGCTCACAAATGTTTCTGATGCGATGCTGGCAAGACAAATCAGTTTACATACAAACCAATTTTGAGACTGGGAACTAACACTTCAGCGATGACACCAAGATCGTAGCCAAATAGGATCGATCCCATAGAGGCGAAAACGCCCACCAGGAACTAAAAGATTTATTAGTCGCCTGCCTTTAACGGTCAATTGAAGACATACCTGGTAAATCTTTGGCTTAAGCACCATGGTGACGATTTTGAGCAGTGACCACTGAACGAGATGAGAGATTCAAATGTAATTCTAGAAATCTGGAAGACCCCGGATTTTATAACACAAGACAGAAAACTCAATAGACAAGGGAGCTTTAGACTCCCATGCGGGGAGAGACTGGGGTAGCTCCAAAACTGGAGATAGCTTACAGGAGACACATGTCAAAGCGATTCAAACAGGAGCCAACCACTTGGTAAACTCAAGCTCCGAAGCAGGAAAACTTTCCTATTGGAACGCATATTCAAGCGCCTCATGCCAACGTGATATCTAGCTTTTTCGACGGCCCTTCTCCGAATATTTGCTTGGCTTCGGAAATGTGTGCCTAGGTGGGTGAAGGCGGGGAAAGGGCGGGGTTGAGCTTGAGCTTCTCCATCTTTTCTTCGGGGCGGCAAATCAAATTCCCCCACTCAGGAAACAACCTCGCGGCAGACCAAAAAAGCGGCACTCACTGTTGCTTGTGTTGAATGTCCCACTTGGCGTGGCTCACTCAGAATTGGTGCCGCTTTTTTCTATCCACCAGAGAACAACATCACCCAAGTCACCTGCCCCTGATCCGCTTTCAGAGTTGGAGCCGCGCCAATCAGTGACATGCCTTGCTGCATGGCAAGGCAGGACAATATTAGAGTTTGGGGAACTTGGACGAATCTCATGCTCTGGACATCATCGGAGCGTCTGGGCTTCCTGTGGAATGGGATGACTGACAAACCCTGTATGAAGGTCCCATTGAGCTTATGGTTCAAAGCCGGAAAAACTCTATACGGATCTAGGAACGTGTTCTGAACCAACATTGAAGTGCATTGCTCCAGAAGTTGTGGATCCCCTCATGAGTGGGAGTACAGCGTCTTGGCCCACAGTCCACCCAAGCTTTTTCATAAACACAGAGTTTCTCTCTTTGTTCTGTGATATTCTGAAACTACGAAGTGCCAAATAATCCCCAATTTACCAACAGGATGACTACTTTCACCAGAATACCCGAGGAGGAAACTCCTTCCATCAATGTTGATGTCTCGAGAAGACTATCAAAAATCGGTATGTCGCACCTCCGTGCTCTGGAGACATTTTTTAATGGAATATTGGCAGATCCAAACATATACGGCGGTTTCATGGAGTGAGTTCTTATCACTTTCAAAGGATATCTCCCATTTTCGACGGCGCGGAAGCTGCTTTAACGAAGCTTCGGAAATCTTTTATCAGATTTCTGTATAGTTTGAAAGTATGCCAAGCCTTGACGGTCTGGAAATCCTGGAATACGTCGATTCGTATTTCTTTGGCTTTGGAGAAATTGGGAGTTTGGTTCCCTTTGATTTACTCGAGGGGATCACACATCCCAAAATTTCCACTTACTCCAAGTAATTTTAGCTCAAAATGAACACCCATTAACACAAATCTCTAGGCACATGGGCCGCTGCATCTACGGTGGCATCTATGACCCCGGAAACCCACTTTCAGATAGCAATGGCTATCGCACTGACGTTCTCTCAGCCCTGCGCGAGCTCGACATTCCAGTAATCCGCTACCCGGGAGGAAATTTCGTCGCTACTTACCACTGGCAAGACGGCATTGGACCAAAGGAGAAAAGACCAGCGAGACCAGAACTTGCTTGGCTGGGTACTGAGACCAATGAATTCGGTAAGCCTCCTCTTTTGACTCCCAATGAAGATTCATGCTAACATGCGAGGAAATTAGGAACAGATGAATTCATGCACTGGCTCAACGTTCTCAGCGAAGGCAAAGAGAAAAGAGTAGAGCCTTATTTTTGCCTCAACTTTGGAACCGGCACCCTGGACGAAGCACTGGCTTGGGTAGAATACTGCAATGGAACCCGTAACACCTACTACGCAAACCTTCGCCGTCAAAACGGGCATGAAGAGCCTTATAATATCAAATATTGGGCTCTGGGCAACGAGATCTGGGGACCATGGCAGGTCGGCCAAATGACCGCCAGTGCCTATGCCAACCAAGCAGCCCAATGGGCAAAAGCCTTGAAGCTGTTGGATCCTAGTCTTTGTTTAATTCTGTGTGGAGAAACGGGGGTTAGTAGTTGGGATCATGAGGTTCTGAAAGAGTGCATTTCGTACTCTGACATGCACTCTATCCACCACTATACGTCCTCTTCCTCCCATATCCAAAACGCTATCGCCCCTCTCTCAGCGGAACGCGCCATCGAGACAGCGGCGGCGTTGATAGATATCGCGAGAATCGAGAAGAAGATCCCGAGTTCTGTGCCGAGAACGAGGATTTGTTTCGATGAATGGAATGTATGGGACCCTCTTCGAGCGCCCGGGGAACAGGGAGCGGAGGAGTGCTATACACTAAGTGATGCGCTTGCTGTGGGAGTGTGGTTGAATGTTTTTGTGCGGCAGAGTCGATATGTTGGGATGGCGAATATTGCACAGAGTGTCAATGTCATCTCTCCGCTTATGACGAGTGAGAAGGGGATAGTAAAGCAAAGTACTTGGTGGCCGTTGCTGCTTTTCAGCAAGTATATGAGAGGTGTAAGCAACTCTGGAACTTTGTTCATACACTCCCCAGTCACGTTTAGTTTCATCTTATGTACTCCATTTGACTCCATACAACCCCCAAAGAGGAAATAATACTCCTGGAACCTTCTTGAATACGAAATTACTGACTCCCCTGAGTTGCAGTGGACCGTCGGGGTGCATGTTAGGGGTGGTGCTTATGATGGAGCTACTGATCCTGGATGGCTTCAGGGAATTCTTGATGAAGGGGCGAGCTGGTTGGATGTTAGCGCTTGTATTGATGAGCAGGGTTGGCTGAGTTTAGTGGTAGTCAATGTAAATGAGGAGAAGGACTTTGAAGCTGACTTGAAAGGTGGTGGGAAGGATGTCCAGACATTCACAGTCTCAGGGCCAAGTGTAAAGGCTGTGAATATTGAAGGGAAAGAGGAAGTTGGCGTCAAGGAAGGCAAGTGGAATGGAGAAGGAAAATACTCGTTTGCGAAACATTCGATGACGATGTTGAGATGGCAAACAGGAGAGAAAATTAAAGAAGTAGAGAAAGGAGAGGGGGAACGTTTGGATACGAGGAAAATGGCGTGGAGTTAGAAATTATGTAGCTAATTGGAATATGCTCGCGCTCCTATCAAGTAATACTGGAATATTCGTGAGCTTACCTTTGCTACCTGAGAGCGAGTCACTGAAGTGCACTTTCCCTCTTTGTCTTGATTGTTCCAGCGGATGCGAGACACTGTAGTCAGGGAAGTTGTGTAGGAAGAATGGATACCAGTTGCGTTGACTGGTGCCGGAAGTTCCGGTTCCACAAATTTGTGGAAGGTAGTCAGAAGTTGTTCCATTGGTACGTTGACGCTGAGCCCTCAGGTCTTGGTAAGACAAGAATGCGGCAGCTGAATTCTTTGCGGCTGAAGGAGACGAGGATCTTCATGCACCGCCTGACGGCATGTGAATCTCTGGACCTATAGGAGATGCTACCGCGCTGCGCTATCATGTATGTCGTAGCATTCCAACGCGTGGCGTTCAGGGGTATTTCTGCTAGGTATCCGAAAACTGGTTGTTTGATCAGGAGATGGTTTTCGACGGAACACTTACTAGTAGTTTGAACCTATAAATCAATCAGCTATTCGTCGTAATAATTGTCTCGCTATGAGAGTGTCGATCCAAAAAGTTGGGAGAGACACATTTCGCGATTATCTGCTGTTCAGCCTTCTCCCAGTCAGATGCTTCGAGATTATGGTTATAGTCAGCACGAATGAGGCACATGTTATATCTCGTATTCATTCCGGCGAATTGCATCTTGTAAAGCGATAGTGCCTCGCATGGGAGAATGTCACACAGAAGAGGCGAGAGTGTAAGATTTAGGCTGCATATTCCGTATAAATACCATGTCAAGGTGCTTCCAGATCAACAAGTCCAACATTCTCTGATTTGAAAAAGTTATAAATCTATTATTCGAGTCAGTTTCTCAAGTCGAAATCATGAAGGGCATTTTCAGCATTACCCCATTACTCCTCCTTGTAGGCGTATCTTCTTCGATCACAACGGAGGAGCAATACGGTCAAGACTGCAAAACTGGTGCCGTCTTCACCTTGAAAGATATTGAGTTCTCAGCAAACTACATCTACTCGACGCCTGCTCACCTCGCAGTCTCCTCTGGTTCCATTTCCTTCAACCTAACCAGTCCGGCCGTTCCGTACACAACATCTTGCTCAGCAACATGCCATGATTACCCCGGCGTATACTGTGCTGGCTGGGAGGTTTGGCAATGCACAACACCAGCTGGGGCACCAGCTGGAGCTAGCGCCTCTTTCTCATTTGAAGATGCCGGTTTCTTTAATGTGACCCAAACATGGCTCTGTGGAACGTAAGCAACCACCAAAACATGGTCGTTGTAGTATGATGACTGACTGGGAAACAGTGACACAGTTAAAGGAGTCGCCAATGGCAGGGCCGCTTTGCAGTGCACAAACGACGTGTGGACAAATCCAAATTGGACACCAGGTTCTTTTTACCAAACCAGCACTACGACCTGTCAGCCGGCAGAGCTACAAATAACGCCGACTATGACCGTCGTATGAAGTAGATTCCGACTTCGGAGTATTTTCAGTCAAGCAACGTAATGGTATAGTCATGGTGCATGGTCTTAGGTAGATTGGAGAAGATTTAACTAGTTTTACCTCCTTTTTTTGGCGTGAACGGAAAAGAAAATAATGGAAGAAGCCCGAGAGCAATGAGGCAAAAATTATGAAGGAAACGTTATCTAGAGTATAGAAATACAAGAGTTAGACAATGTTTCAATGGCCGAGAGTCTTCCCAACGCACCGTTCTTGACCTGCCCCTTGAGACAAAGAAATTCGGCAGTTGGGGGCTTGTAACTTGTAAGATCTCGGAGCTTCTAGAACTGGTATCATGAGACCACAAACATTAATGGAACCAAGTATACCGACCCAGTATGAGTCTCATTAACAGTAGGGTCCAACTTCCAACTTATTAAAAAATACTCTCCAGATACTTCAATGGCACTTGCCATGTTTTCAGCCAACGGACTTACAGAGGGGTGGCGACACATAAGGAAGGCAAGACTCTACATATGAAAGAGACAATTAAAACTGATTTGGATATCAATTGGTATTGTATCTTTCGGTACCTGTACAGTACACCTCGGTATTTATCTATTATCCTTCCCTCCATTTTCCCTCTCCCGAAGTCAACTGGCGACTTCTTCTCCAACAAAACATCCCACCTCATCCAACTCGCGAATCCAAAAGGCACCACCAACCAGCCATCTAACTCATCAAGAGCGAGCGTCTAAAAGTAATGTGCCGAATCCAATCCTCGCAAAAGTGGTATTGTACACTCAGCCCTCTTCCTTCTCAACAAAAATGCAAATCCACAGCCTGCTCACACCCCAACGACCGAAAGCATGGGTGAAAAGGAAAATAATTGTACGATGTGGTGCAGCAAATAACAAAAACGCCGACTCCGCTATGCATTGATTGGAATTAAGGACCCCGCGCGATGGAACTCTTCGGAATGATCGATGGGAATTAACGCCTTCTATATTCTTTTGACGCATTATGTTCGTACCATTCTCCAATTTTGAGAATGGGAAGCTCGATTTGTACAGGATGGTGGGAAATTGATGGGATTTTGTGACGATTTAAGTGCACCCGTCGACGAGGGTGTTCTTGGGCCATGAGTAAGGGGTTTCTTTCCTATAGAATTATTAGCATAAATCCCGCACATCTCGACAAGGGGAATTTACCATAACGTAAGGTTAGGGTTGTTGTAGGGTTCTGGATGTGCCTTGATGTACGGCGTTGTGGGATATCCAGGAGGATCACAAGTAACCGACTCGCTTCCTTCCTCCTGGTAGATCCGGACGTAGTCGAAGCGCATAGTAGCTGGCATAAGCTCAGCCAAGTTTGCTAAAAACACCGTTGCGAAACTGTTGGACATCCCGAAGTTCATGATCAAAGCCAGAGGCTCCTCTGGAATGACCCGTTGACCAATATTTCCGTTGGGTCGAGTCGAGCGTCCATCAACCTTCCAAGTATACTCGTCTCCCACGAACCAGGTGACATAGCCCGAGGATCCGGGTTCGTATTCAAAACCGTAGGTCTGATATGCTTTGCCATCATACCACTCGTTGTTCAGCCAGGTAACAGCAGAAGCTGCTTGTTGGTAGGGTCCACCACGATAGACGTTCATGCCAGTAACCTGGTGATCATAAATCTCTGTGAAATCGTAGTCAGGTTGGTAAAAGATATCAAAAGGCGCCATTTGGAAAGACTGTGACGCAGTTCCAGTTGCCGCGTCATACTGTCCTGGTCCAATGAACCCCGAGGAAGCTTCGATAACATCAATTTCCGGCGCCGATCGAGAATTACCTGCAGAAGGATGATCCATATTCTTGCAGGTGCAAGCCGGTAATCTCATGCCAGGCAACAAGCTCAAACCATCGGGCGAGCTCTGGTTAGCTGTAATGCCTGCGTCACACTTATCCCAGTAACTGTAAGGCCAGAGCCCGTCCGTTGTAGCAGGATATCCGGGCCTTCCAAGATTTCCCATAGCCCAGAAACCGGGCCAGAAACCTTGAATATCCCCGCGACCCGGTAGGGAAATGCTGGCCTCTAGTCGACCTCCCTTAAAGCACAATTTATTCCAAGATTGCACCATCCCAGATCTGTAGTTGAGATTGTGGCTTTGGAAAGCATCGAATTTCAAGTTGAGTGTTCCGTTGGCGGTCGATACCGCATCTGGATCATACCATTCCAAATCCTGCGTGACACCATACCAAATATCCACTCCCTGGAAATATGCATCATCTCCATCATAGAATGTTCGCCCATCTGTGTTGAATTCATCAGAGAACACGAGGTTCAGCTTGGTCCCGTCCTTTGCTGTCTTCGTCATAGCAGACTTTGGAGTATCCGGATCTATTAGGCCAGTTCTCACGTTCTTGAGTAATGGAACCTGGTCCGATAAACAGCTCGCATTGGTAGAACAGTCACTGACTTTAGGATCGATGATCCTGCGCGCGAATGTCCTGTAGAATGTAAGTAATTGGCCAACCACAAAGAAATCCGATAGACGTACAAGGCGGGGTATCCAATAAATAATACCAAGATACCAACAGTTATGAATACCAATCCTCCAACATTCATCATTCCACGCTTTGAAAACACGTCGCACTTCTCCCGATCCTTATCACTTGGATCAGGATTGTGTAGCCAATCGTCCTTCTCTATATCTTCTGGAAATAGCAACAGCCCTGCGGAGGGCATTATATTGTACTTTTCGGACACGGTCTGCGTATTGACATTGTCATCTAAGCTGCCGGCTCTCGAAGGTGCTCTGGAATCGTCAAACGGCGAGGCGAATGGAGAAGCTCCATGCCGACTGTCTCTGCTCCCTCCATCTGAACTCCAACTTGTTCTCCTTGAGGACATCGCTGATACCGAGCGGGATGTGGGGCTATCCGTTGGGTCATCTTGGTATGGGCGTGGAATTCCTCGTGAACGTGAAGGTGGTAGTAACATCTCGGAGGATTCTGCTACACCGGGAGCACCGTAAATTGCAGTACCTGGTGGTGGCGGTCGTGACGGTATTAAGTTTCTTGACGCCCCCGGTGTCCCAGGGATCGTCCCTTGTGAACTGTCTGATCGCATGCTGTCGATTACATCCCCTCCACTCCCGGAATTGACTGTAATATGAGGGGGTCGTCGAGGTGCTAAGGATGAGCCATCCGATGCCATTATGAGGAGGAGGAAACGCGGGTTAAGAGATCCAAGATCCCACTCTCATCAGCCGCGTTTGTCGATGTCTGTGGTGTCGTTGGTGGAGGTGGTTGGAATGTAGGTTCAAGCGAAGGAGCCGGAATGTGGTTGTAGGGACAGAAATAGGAACACGGCCCCTTTCAACTCTATAAAAGGCTTCGCTCAATCAATTCAATGCCGCTGTGGTTGGTTCGAGTCGAAGAGGATTGTGTTTCGAGGTCATCGAGAGCAGAAAATACGCGGCAGCAACGAGCGGGAATCAGGAGAAGCGTAAAACGGTAGGACGGAAAAACGAGGTCGTGTCGTGAGAAAGGGGATGCGAATAAAACGAGTGTCGGGTCGAGAAACTTCACGAGTCGGTTGAAGGCGAAAGACAGGTTGTCGAGGGGAGTTGAGACCTGTACCACGGCCGTTGGAGACCGGAAGTTGGTCGATGTAGGAGGCGTTGGGTTGAACTGGAACTGGAACTGGAACTGGAACTTGAAGTTGAACACGCAAAACTTGGTCCTGGCTCTGGCCTCTGGTACGGGACGGACGGTTAGGGGAAAAGGCTCGAAGATTGGCTTGAATCAGTGCGCTAGCGGCAGGGGGCAGTGTGGCCTGGTAGTGGCAGTGGCAGTGGCAGGCGAGAAGAAGGGAAGGGCAAGCGACAAGGGAAGGGGAAGGGGAAGGGGAAGGGGATATCCACAGTGATTCCGCACGATCTCTTTTGGTTATTCACAGACAATTGTTAGATTATTGAGTCAAATCTTGTCCTTGCATTATTATTGAATCGGAATGTCCGCCCTCTCTCGGCCATGAGTCTATCTACAGCACTGTGCACAACACAGTATGTCTCCTCAGCACTTGGCGATCTACTCCGTACGATGTATCTTAGAGGCTCGTCTCGTATCTGACAAAGGGTCCAACGTCTACTCTAGTACGGTCAAGGTGCTGGACTCCTACGGGAATCACGGGATGCAGTCTGCGAGACAGTCGTCGTAATCAGATAATCTCATGGCGAGTCGAGTAAGGGCGGGCTTCCGATATCCTAGCGGGCTGTTCAGGGCATCAAAGGCGCAAGATTGGCGGAGCTGGCGCCTGTACGGAGCTGCCAGGTACCAAGGACACGCCGGAGAGTCGCAAATTCTGTCCAGTTTTTGCTAGCCCAGGGGAGCCCCCTCCACTTGGGCCCACATCTACATCTACATCTACTGTACTTCGGCGTCAAAGGAGGCGAAGACCGTTACAACTTCAACTGCAAGTGCGCACCTAGGTATTATTACTATTGGACTACTACTACAATGGGACAGAAGAGCAGGTACCAAGTACAGCTGAAGCTGTTTCTCCCTGCTGCGTAGCCAGGAGAGGTAATTCCCCTGACATTGGGTAATAATATCGCCATGTTTTCAGGTCCCTCGTCCTCGTCCTCGTCCTCGTGCAGATTTGCATTTGCATGCGGCCGACCCTGCTGTCCTGCCGACTTTCTCCCGGCTCTATTAATATCACACGCATCTCGGCCACACCCACACCACACCCACACCACACCCGCAAGATTGCGGCAGTGCAGTGTAGCCCTGAGATTTAATGACGACACATGCTCTGAAGTATGTAAAGAAGCTCTTTGTTCTTATACGTCCAGAAGCGTGTGGGTGAGCTTATCTCGAGAAATCAGAACAAGCAAAGGAAACGATGCGATTCCACGTGCTCGTCTGTTCTCTGGAAGTTCTGGAAGTTCTAGAAGAAGAGAAGAGAAAAGGCCATGTTTCACTGCATAAAAGCTAATCTCAAGGCCAAGCACGAAACACGGATGAAGAGGTCTTACACGTGACAGCTCCCTCTCTCGTGATCTCCGGCATCAAACTGCCATTGTCGGAGATCTAGTGAGACTAAAGTACTGGAATAATAAGATGCGCGTCAGATTCTTATTTTCCTTGGGGGTCTTGGGACTCCGCCTCATTGGATTTACTTCTACTTCGTACATGTTCGTGTTGCAGAAACACGCTCAAGTGAGAGGCCGAAAAGGATGGATGGCATTCAAGGGTTTCCATGTTTCAAGCTGCCGATATGATACCCATGAAATAAGGAAACAACATACGAGAACTCTAAACTGTACAAGAGGACTAGAGACGGCATAACTCTGGGCTCTGGGCCAATTAGAAATACGGAGCACGAACATTGGTCTGAAAGAGAACTTTATTTCGTGTTTATTGGCGTACGAGAAGACGAACTGAAAACGAATCAAAGAATAAATAGCGTTGCACAGGGCAGATGAGCAACTTGATACTCACTTATCTTATGCCCGCGGTAGGTTTTGTGGACACATTCAGAGCGATGAGATGGATTGTAACTCGTTCACAGCATTGCTTTACTGAACATCGTCTTTAATAAACACACTCTTCCCAATGCCCAGTAGCATGCCTTCCTGTACTTCCTTGCCTTAACGCCTCTTCGTAAAATATGACACTACCCACGAAGGATCTTATAGCCACATCGTATCTCATTGGCCTTCCAGCACGAGCCTCCACGCCTCAGAGGATTCCCAGTCATTCCTTCCGAAAGAGCCTCATCAAAAACAACAAGAGATCTAGCTCTCAACAGCCAAAGCCTTGACGCCCAGCAGCTTCCCCCCCTCAAGTCCAACAACCCAATACTCAGCCCTAGCACCCTCCTTACCGATCCTATAAACCCTCACATCACTCCCCTTACTAACCTCCCTAGTCGCCTCCACCACATCCTTATATTGCCCTTGAGGATCCCATTCGCCAATATCCATTATCTCGACCTTTGCTTTCTTGGGGTCCGGGTAGTTAACCAGTTTTGCGAATGCAGCTTTAAAAATACAATCATCAGCCAAAATTCTCTCAAGTCTTCAGACAAAACTACATATAGGAGTTGGGGAGGGCATACCTTCATCCGGCAACGTCTTCCCATCGAACTTCAATGCAACAGGCACGAATGGCTCATCAGCATCACTGACATAAAACGCATCCTTCGTAGCCTTCGTTAATGGCGCAGGGACATCTGTATCCGTAGCCTTCAGCTCAGCCTTGCCTTTACTCTCACTCTTCGCCGTCCCCTTAGAGGGATCCTCATTCGCCTTATCCAAGAAGTCCATATATTCCTCGTCCGTAGCCATCTTGTCTTCCTTCTTGCTTGTATTTGTGGGCTCGGTGCTTGTATTCGTAGCTTCGGTATTCGCAGCAGGAGCCTCAGTAGTACTATGAACGAACCTCTCAGTGCTACCCCGCAAAGCAGAAATCACACCAGCTCTTCCAAAGGAAATCCGACTGAAAAGAACAGGAAAGCTCACGCAGCCAACGGAACCGGCGCCTCGACCCTGACTTCTCTCTGCACAGCCGCTTCTCCTCCGGCCTGCCCAATACCCTCTTGCTTCTCTACCTGCTTCTTTTCCGCCTCGCGCACCTGCTGGGGAGGAGGCACAGAAGCCAGATGCTCGTCCCACAATCCCTGCTGCGCGTCTTGCTGCAATGATTGCGATTGCGATTTTTGAGATTTGGCAGCTTTGCGCTTCGACCGTTTTTCTTTGATGTAGGTTTGGAGGGAGGTGAAGACGCCCATGTGTGATTGTTGTTGACCTTTGTAGATGGAATTGGTGGGGGAGGCGGGGGCGTGCGCAATGCTGCAGGTTTTGAGGGTGGTGCGATGACGAAAATGAAGGGGAGCTATCTTCCAAGGACGCGGTAGAGAAGGTGATTTGAGAGAATGCAATTGCTTGGAATAAGTTTGAATGAGATCAAAGTAAGGGTCTAGTATTCGCACTTTATATCGATCGTTGGTCTCGCGGCCGGATAATATTAATTTTGATTTGCGCGTGAACATTAGGCCTTGAGAGAGAATCAGGGATTCACGATGGAGAGATGTTACCAGAGATGAGTAGAAGAATTAGAGTTGCTTTTGATGTCATCATTTCATAGAATTGCTAGCTAATCCATGCCCAAGACACATCCTGAGTGACTATCAAGAGCAAGATGCAATGTAATTTTCCCACTACACCATTGCAAAACCCAGAAAAACAAAAACAACCCATAGGACCACATATCTACGAAGCTTGTTGAATATCCTTCTTGAGAGTACCGAGGAATTGGTGCTTCTCTTGTGGGGTTTGGTAGGCACCGTGACCGAACTTCGACGACGTATCGATCCATTTGAGGTCGACCTTCTCCAATGCCTTTCTTGATGTGTGGACGAACATGGACTTTCTGAGAGTCATGACACGCTTCTTGACACCGGGAGTAGAACCCTTGAGGATGATGAAGTCATTTCTGATCTCTCCGTAACGGACAAAGCCACCCATACTGTATAATATTAGTGAGAATTCCAATTGTAAATTCTGACAGATACTTACGGGGTGATCTGCTTCTTGGAGTGATCAAACTCGGTGGTAGCGTTACCCTCATCATCACCCTTGCCAATACGGTAGACCTTGTGGTTGACAGAGGTACGGTGATGGTATCCGTCTTGACCGGCACGGCCAACAGTCCATTGGACGTGGGATGGATGCCAGGCACCAATACAAGCGACCTTTCGGAGACCCTTGTGTGTCTTTCTCGGAAGCTTCTTGGTTCCCCATCTGCTGGTGACACCGGAAAATCCGTGGCCCTTGGTGACAGCGATGACATCGATCATCTCATCCTGCTCAAAGATGGAGCTGATCTCAACTGGCTTCTCGAAAAGACCGCTACCGAACTCAACCTTATCAGCAACAGAGCCACCGTTGACCTGGATCTCCATCAAGTGGGCCTTCTTTTGCTTAAGAGGGGTCTTGCGGATCTGGGTGTGGGCGAGGACACGGACGACGGTGCAGTACTTCTTGATGCGCTCGAGCTCGCGGGTGATGGAGGAGCCAGAGTTCTCAGAGTGCTTCTTGGCGTATTTGGTGAAAGCCTTCTTCTTGCTCTTGTACCAGTTCTTGTAGAATCGGCGCTTGACCTCGTCGCTCAAGTGCTCAGCCCAAACGGTGGTAAGGGAACGCAGACCGCGGGGAGTCTCGATGTAACCAACTAGACCAACAACGATCACCTAAAATAGATGTTAGCCATTGACACAATTGCCAAGCGGGCTGCATTGTTCGTACTGGTGGTGTCTCAATGACAGTAACGGCCTCAACAATCTCCTTCTTGTGTGATTTCGCGCCAGGTCGGTCGAGGTCGCGGACAATCGTGGTCATACCAGCCTTGTAGCCCAAGGTGGCAGTGAGGTGGACAGGCTTCTTTGGGTCATCCTTGGGGAAGGCTGGAAGCAAGAATTGGTTAGCAAGCTTTTTTTTCCACAGAGGGGAAGTTTGGGAGCGAATTGTCAAGGGAAATCTCGAAACTTGACGGTTTTGACTTACACTTTACCTTGCCTCTGTGACGAGCAGCTCGCTTTCTGGGAAGAAAGGCAAGCGAACCATGTCTGGGGGCCTCGAACTTGCGGTGGGACATCGTGGGCTGTTGTCGAGAGGTGTTGAGTTGAAGTTCGAAGTTCGAAGTTCGAAGTTCAAAGGGCTCAAAATTTCGCGGGAAAGGGAAAGAGCAATGTGCGCAGCAAAAGCATCAACGCTAAATTAGCGAAACCTGACATGATTGGTCTGTCAGGCTGTAGTCATGTGACTAACCCACCTTGAATGCTTTCCGTTTCACGAAATTGCTTGAAAGAACCCTCTTGGTGGGATGGAGTATTCATACGTCTGAATGAGCTCAATGATATCCTCAATAATATCCCCAATGATCTCTCTACCCAGCGTAAATGATCATCTTTCACCGATTATGGCATGCCCTCACTCTTTGGACAAATATTTCACCCTACAATCTATAATCTCAAATTCAAATTCCAAGCGGCTGATTTTCGTGACCAACGAATAACGAGTTCTAATGTGTCCCACAGCAAATTATCCTTGCCGGGTTTTGAGCATTGGCTGCTGTAGAAAGTTCGCAAGTCAAAGCTTACCCTCATCGACTTGTGATCTTATAAGTGACCCATCTTCATGTAAACATGCTCTTCTTGCTCTCAGATCATGATCACAGGCATGATGAAAGAACTAGCGAATGTGGAAATTTGACCATCGTTGAGAGCAAGATCTTACATTAGGAGCATCGATGCAATATCTCTCAAACTGGCTACAGCAGATGATAAATATGATCACGAACATCATGAAAAGTTCAGCTTCGAAGGACAATTCGAGATCTATTCAACACATCATCTTTTGGTTTCGCTGCTGCCAAGATGGGCGAAAGAACATTGCCACAGAATCTCAATCTTCGATTCTTCGTGGGACATTCACTTTCGAATTGAAAAGGTATTGAATTACCTGACTGTATTCACCTTCATAATAATCTCTCACACGAAGTGGGACATTGAAAAGTCAATCGTCTAACTTCATCATCTTATTTGGCTGGGTGAATGAAAAGTGAAGATTGGAGGTACTCTTAATCCACAGCTTGTCTCAGCATTTTCATTTGACCTGTGATCACCTACCCGATCCAGCCTGCTCTCACCTTCTTGTCGCCCTGCTATTTCCTGCTCTCAGACATGATCATAATTATGCTAAGTGAGCTGACAAGATCTGGCCTCCACATCTCCTTCTTCCTGCCAAGCATGAGCAATATGATCACAACTACATCAACCCGTGCTGTCATGCAGAGCATGATACCTGCAAGCAATCAAGTTCGAATCTCATCATCTACCTCCACTTCCCCTTCTGAATATCCCACATCTCGTGCAACATTCGAAGTGCCCACGAACCAGAAGTGCAATTCACTTCAGAGAATGCTTCTCTGCCTGGGAGCTCACCAGCGTGTATTCCCCCAGGTTTTCGTTCAACACAAGAACATCGATCCAAACAGATGATCTGAACTTCCGAAGTATTTTGCCAGTGGGCCTAGACCATGAAAGAACAGGAATAGCGAAAACTCAGCCCATATTATCATCAAAGGCAGGACACCAAGCGAAGTCGAGACAATATCAATCACCCGCACTCTGACCAGAAGTCCATGTCCAAAAACGTGGGACAGGATTCAAGAAAGATTTAAAGATACCTAATGTTATAAAGTTATGTTTCCAGCTTGGGAATAATAACTAGCAACGAGCATAAGCGGCACATTTTTAGTTCGAGAATTCTGGCATTCATCTTCATGAAATATTTCACACTTCAATTCAACCATTCCAATCAAGACCATCTCATAAAACAATATCATCATTCTGTACAGTGCCATCGACCAAATAGACATATACAATTTTAAGAAATCAACAATTAACAAAATAAATATTTATCACGCTGGGGTCTCCACCTTGGGACCTCCGTTAACCACACCATTTGCACCGTGACCGTTAACGCCAGTTGGGGACGCAGCTTTTACTTCCCCCGAAGCAGATCCCGAACCTGACCCTGTTGCTGAAACAATTCCTCCTTTTTTATCCTCTTCTCCATCATCATCATAATCTTCGTCAACATCCATCTTTCGAGCAGCACGCTCGGGTTCCCCTACAGCAGGTGGTGGCGGAGGAGGGTGGTCAAGACGTTCACGTTCACGTTCGCGCTCTCGCTCATCTACAGTATAATCTTTCTGCGCAGGAGGAGGTGGAGGCTGCTCATGTAAAGGTGTGTGAACCTGACCAGGTGGGCCGGGTGGTGGTGGCGGTCCTGCCATAGGTGGCAAGTGGTTAGGCGGGAGCCCCATTGGTGGGTGATGTGCTGCTTCGGAAGGGTGATAATTCTCATTCGCTCGACGCTGATCCTCAGCACGACGTTGGTCTTCAGAACGTCTCTGATCATCCATGCGACGTTGATCGTCCATGCGGCGTTGCTCTTCGGCACGTCGAAGTTCTGAAGAGCTGCGACGGAAAGGCTCTCGAAGAGGTGTTGAAGGTCTACGGTGATGCGTATCGTCCATTCGAGCTCGGTTCTCATCTGACGCAGGCTTCTTCATTGACGGTTGCTCATCCTCCCACTCTCGCATTCTCTTGGGCCCAACAGAAGCAGGCCTCTCTCCATTCCTCTCGCGCTCTGCGGCAGCTTCTTGTGCTGCGAGAGCAGATGCTGGAGGAGGTGCACCGCCCTCGATACCACCAGGATTAGAAATGTCTGGGTGGTGAGGATACGGCGGTTGCTGGTGTGGGTAGCCCGACTTCGGGGATGCCATTCTGTTATCCAGAGAAATTGGACGGACTTCTGGTCGGGGACTGTTTCCTCTGCCGATAGGCGGGAAACCGCCAGAGCCATTCATGTTGTTTGGTGCTGGAGGAAGTGTAGCGGAAGAGCTTGGCCCTGCTGGGCCGGCATAGTTAGGGTTAGAAACTCGTGGAGGCGGCCCCGGTGGAGGGCCTTGAGACGGAGGCGGATGAGGAGCACCAGGACCTTGGCCTGGATAGGGACCCATTGAGGATGGCATATCACGTGGGGGAGGGGATCGGCGAGGAGGTGGTCCAGGAGGAATTCGCTCAGGAGGACCTTGCCCGGGCCCTGGATAAGGTCTCATTTCATTTGGTCGCGGGGGCGGGCTTGGTCCACGCAACGGAGGCGCTGGAACTGGGCCTCGAGCAGGCTCTCGCTGGTCATATGGATTCCCTGGCTGGGGCGGTGGGTTGATCTCAGCAAGTCGACTTCCCCAACCATTGACTGGCCCGTTTGGTGGCCCAGGTGGTGGAGGTGGGGGTGCCGAGTTGCCCCATTGTGGTCCTGGGGGTCCAACAGCGCCGGTAGCTTGGTATGCTTGGGGATGGACGTCTTGAGGCAGTGGTGCGCTTGTCTGGACGGGTAAGCCATTGGTTTGTCCATTACGAAGAAGCTGGAGGCGAGCTTTGATGTGCACGTTAGCGGGGTCAAGTTCCGCCGCACGCTGGTAGGCATCCAGGGCATCGTTGATCTGATTGTTGCAAGATTCATACTGGGCCAATGATTAGCTAGGGCTCAAACGGAGTCAAGGGGAAGCCTGAAGCAAACTTACCAAAGTTCCCAAGTCGTACCAGACCTCGGAGATGTACGGGTTCAAGCGTATCGCGCGGGAGTATGCATCAAGTGCATCTCGGTACTGGTTAATCTGGTAATACAAAACGCCAATCGAGCACCAGAATGTCGGGTTCCGTCCGTCTCGATAGACAGCTTGCTGATAGGCCTCATAGGCCTTTGGATACTTCTGCTGTGACATGTAACATCGTCCAAGCAAATACCAGCTCTGTGCATCGCCTTGGTCTGCCACGTGTTAGCATGTACGATGCAGGGCAGGTCGGTTGACGGGGCTTACCGGAGCTGACAGATTTCTCAAGGTACTCAATAGCACGCTCTTGGCTTGTGAAGCTGTTGCTTTGCTGGTGATGCAACCAACCAAGTTGTTGAAGGACTTTTGCATGGTTTGGATCACGATCCAATACACGCATGTAGGCGGATTTAGCATTATCGTACTGCGAGGAGAAAGTCAGAGACTGCAATGCGTAAGACGACGGCGGCGTAAACTTACATCTTTTTGTTGCTCGTGGACGTGTCCAATCTGGAACCAGATATCTTCTTCCGTCAATGGAGTTGGTGGCACCGAAACAATATATCGGAAACACTGCAAATAATTAGCGACCCGAGCAAGCCTAGGTTTTCGCTTCCACGCACCTCGAGACTCGATTGATATTTCTGCTGCTGTTTGTAAATTATGCCCAAACGAAAGTAAATCTCGTTGGCTTTCTCAAAATCAGGCTGCATTCGCATGACTTGCGAAAATGCTTCCTCTGCATGCTCCAGAGATCCATATCTATCATACAGAATTCCGATTCCGTACCAAAGCTTTGGCTCCTGGACGTAACGGTCAGATTTGTGTAAATGTGCTTTATCGGCGTTACCAACCTTGGGATCTCTGAGATGATATAGAGCTTGCTGATAAGCAGAGTATGCTTGTTGTAAATCGTCCATCATCAAGTAGCAGTGACCTAAGCGAGTTAGAAACTGTCGTGGTGGTTGAAGTTGAGAAGTTCTGCCAACTTACCAAGACTCCCCCAAACATCACCATTATTTCCATCCAACTTGAGAATGCCTTGAAGATATTCAACAGCTTTATGAAACTGTTCTTGCGTTCGGAGAATAGAACTGATCGCATTCATGGCGGGAATGGACCGGGGATTCGAGCGAAGCGCATGTTCGTAAGCACCCATGGCCTCGTCGAGGCTTCCAAGCAGTTCTGCTAGACTCCCTATGCATTCATGTTAGAACTGGTTCTTGGTTGCTTAGAATCCATTCTCTTACCAATTTGCAGCCAGACCGCTTCATTCATTGCAGCAAGTTGCTGTGCCGCTGGCCACTGTTGCTGCTGCTGGGGACCCATTCCCGGCGGAGGAGGCCCAGGAGGACCACCATGGTGCAATTGCATGCCTGCTGGAGGCGATGGATGATGGCTTGCCATTTTTTTTGAGACAATGCGACGAGATTTGTGTTGGTGCGCTGGAGACTACGCGCCCCAGGGTGCGGCGATGACAAGGTACGGCCCGCGGTCGACAACCGAATTAAACCGCGAGTCGATGACGAGAAAGGCGTGCGATAATATTACACCCGACCATCAAAAATGTATTTGGGCGTGGAGGTTGGAGAGGCGCTGGCGTGGGTGTCGAGGGGGCTGTCGTTCTAGTGGCGCAAGGGTTTGGCAGGCACGACCGAGGATATAAAGGATGTCGATGTCGATGTCGATGTCTCTGTCTCGCAGCGCTGAAAATCAAAAAGCACAGCTCTGAGGATGAGGATATATTATTCCCCGAGAACTCATCAACATCAAGCGCTGGTTGTATTCTGCGGTTCTGGCGGCGGCGAGGGTTGAGGCTCTTTCTGTTGACGGGGACGGACACGAAAGCGAAAAGAGGAGAAAGGAGGATAGATGACGGGAGAAATGGCAGCTCCCCATCGAGAAGTTCGATTGAACTCCCCCAACCCAGCACTAAGTGAAAGACACGACCCATGCAAGCATGGAAGCCCGCCATGGCCCGCTTTTTTTGCGGCGGCGAAATTAAATTCAGCTAGTGTTCCGCTGCTGCTTGGAGCGGGCCGCTAGACTACAAGGGGTATGTCTTTTGCGTAGCGCGAAACCTAAAACATTATAATACCCAATACCCAATACCCAACATCCATATCCATATCCATATCCAGGGCCGGGCCAGGCGTGCAACTTACGTAGCCGGCTGGTGTCGTCAATGAACACCTCCCGTCGTCAGGTAGCGAAGAGGGACGCGGAGGAAGTGTGATAAATTGATAATGGGGATCCGAACTTCAGTATTATTTGCGCTCGTGCAGAGTGCAAGACATCATCATCCTTACCAACGACCTCCCGACCCGGAAAGAGGAGAAAGAGGAGAAAGAGGAGAAAGAGGAGAAAGAGGAGAAAGAGGAGGCCATCCGAGTAGTCTCCCTCCCTAGGGACTTCCTAGGGACGCTGCATCGGTAGTAGTCGCCCAATGTTTCGAACAACCTCATCTGCCTCCTGCTCCCGTCTGACCAAGCGTTTCTTCACCGCAGCTCTGATCATACCCGCCGAGAAGAATTGTGGGGGGCTCCTTAGTTTGACTGTTTGAGTTGCATTCGGGAAAAGATGGAAGGATGGCGTGCATGGGTCAAGACCAAGCGATCATCCGTTCCCTGGCTGACTGACAGAGTGGAGCAGGAGTAGCCCCTGGAGGCTGGTGGACTCTAAAAAGAATGAAGAAGGCGTGCATGATTTCCAACATTCCAGCGTCTGTATGGGACTTTCTTTCGTCCTGTAGAATGCAGCCTAATTGCAGCCATCAACATCAACTGCAACTGCAACTGCACGCCGAGGTGGGCACAGAGCAGGGCACTCGCACTCACACTCGCACTCACACTCGCACTACATAAGGCCCGCCCGCGTGCGAGGGTTCGGAGGGTGGCCGTGGTGCCGTGGGAATTTTAATAATGAAATAATGCAGCACTTTCTGCGCGTCAGGGTAGTGGTGCGGTAGTACAGCATGCAGCGCGCACACAGGCGAACGGCTGCATTGCGATCCCAGAGACAAGCATCTCGTCAGCCCTCTCTTCCGGCTCCGAAAGGAGATGCTTCTCAAAATGGGTGGGGGATATCAGGGTAAGGGTAAGGGTAAGCAGTGGCTGCAGCATTGGCTGAGCATCTGCCACAAGTTGCACAAAGCCACCACATGAGTCAGTCTGAGCCGTTGATGATATTATTCATTGAAAATGCTCCTGCTTTCTCTCCACGCTACGGTACACAAGCTGTCTATCGAGGGAAGAGTTGACTTAAGGCGAATATATCAACGTTTCCCCTTCCGCCCCAACATATTTTCCCCGCACTGGAGTACGGCGCGTACAAAGTACCACGGTACCGAGATCGTATCGAACTGAGGCAGGTGGAACGTAAGAGGAAATGGGATATGAGATCTCCACAGCCTGGAGTGGATGACCTGACTATCAGATATTGGCATCTGAGATAAGACGTCTCAACTCCTGTGTGATGAGGAATTCGAAGATAGCATTGAGATCTATGCAAGCGACATTTCTCATAGAATCGATACATAACCTGGGGATTTGTTAATGGTTGAAAAACCGTCAAACTTTTAGTGGACATGGAATATCTCTTGCGTTTTGTTTTGTTTTTGGCCCATTCATCGCAATTATACCTTTAATGCCTTCTCGGTACTTTCTTAGTTCAATCTATCTTGCATCTGCGGCAAATCACCCGGTCCAGTTCTCTTTATGTCAAGTGGCAAAGCCGTACTTAAGACAGTATCTGAATAATACCCTGGCTGGCAACCTTATGTACCTGCCTGTATGCTGTTCTGGGAATAGCATCTGTACAACACACCTCCTCCGCAGTTCTACCCCATCCCACGACCTACCCCTCGTCACCGCCATATTATCCTATCTCCGATCTTTGTCCAAGCCCTTTTCTCAGTCGTAAAATAGAGCCGGGCGGGGCCCCATTCTAGCCCTCGTTTCTGCGCCAGACGTCGAGTGTACCTACAGCAGTAGGTGACAGCGTGACTGGTGCATTGCATTGCACCGATGGATGCCACCGAATTGATAGCCGGCACGGTCTTCGCATCCTCGCGTGCTGGCCAAACGCCACGTCCATACAGGAGGCCAGTGTGCTTGGTGTGGCTTGAGGAGGCGAGGCGAGGCAAAATAGATTGGGCCGTTATTTTCCAACCCGGGATCGCTAGGCGCGTGAAACTGAAACCTGGGTTCTTGTCCGCCGTGATTCAGCCCGCCGGGGAGAATATCTTGGCCACGTGACGGGGCTTAAATGAGGCTCGATTGGACGAGAGGCGATGCCGTGCTGACACGCTCATCTCGAATCCAACGAAATATCATAAAAATTGTGAGCGCTCAGGGCGCAGGCCGCAGGAGGAACGGATGGGGTAAATGGAAAACGGGAGCATTCCCCTTGGGTTCCTTGGGTTCCTTGGGTTCCTTGGGACAATCTCATCCCTCGTGACGCTCTTTCCTCAAAGTCTCCGGGCTCCACGTGCCAGTGCCAGTGCTCGAGACACAAGACAAGCAATCCAGCAATCCAGCAATCCTTGCTCCAGAGTCCAAACGAAACGAAACGAGATCTTCCCTCGTCAATCTATCTCGGTCTAGTCGAGCCGCTATCGATATCATATCGCAGGCATCGCATCGCATCTATGAAAAAACGCCTGCAGTTCGTGAGACATCCACCAAAATTTTCTCAGAAAAAGCATTTCCCCTTCGTCAACCTCCCGCTCGCCACGACCGGCGCACAGTATTCGGATCTCGAAATTAAAGCCCATTTCCAGCACGCCCGTGCACACATAAACAAGGCGTCTGCCGAGCCAGGGCGTAATGCAGGTAAGCTACTCTAATAAGAAGGCGCCTTGCTTAGTCGGCCACAATACTTGGTACCCAATGCACTGCATTGCAGGCAATCATTCACAATCAGACAGCAGCCAGCAGTCAGCAGCAGACCAAAACGTCACCTCACGGCGCAGCCTGCATCGGAATGATACATACATACGCACTCCTACAACAGCCATGCATGTAGGCACCCGGTATCAGCTCCTGTTCTACAACGCTAGACATGAGGCCTGACTTGAAGAACTCTACACTTCGTATAGTATATATCACCAGTCTGCTACTACGTTACTACACCCTAGGAAACAAGCAAAGTCTCGCAAAGTTTCCGTTCGCACTTGTACCTGCTTACCATCGAAAGTCTCGCAAAGATACAAAGGTACAAGAACACCCGTCTGTCCGTCCGTCTTGTCCTCGAGAGCGTCCCACAGTTTCGACTCACTCTCCCGAAGATCGTGTCTCACAGATCGCAACTTGCTGTGAGACATTTCATTGCAGATGTTCTGATGGGTGAGAGGTTTACACAAACCTGGATTTTGCTTTTTGCCATGTGAGTGTCGTACTGCCACAAATCAGCCACATCTGCCCACAATCTGGGCCTCAATCCAGCCACCGATTTAATAGTGGAGATATTTCTCTAAGCGAGGGTTTTCAAATTCGAGGTGGAAAGTTTCATCGCGGAAATTTATTGATGGCTACGGGAGCCTCAACTGTTTCATTCAAAATGTTCTCACAAAATCGAAGAGTCCACCAAGAAGCGGAAAAGGCGCGGCCATCTCACCAAGGAACCATATCATAAACCGAGATCCACAACAACAAGTATTAAAATTTGTCAGCTTTCGGGCCGAGTCTGCATCCTCCATGCTGAATCTCCTGCATCATACATCACGGATGAAAGTGGTGCCCAATTGAGGAAGCTTCAACAGGCACTGCTTCCAAAGCCTTCGAGTCTCTATTTCGGCAATTCAGAGTCTTGCTATTAGAAGACCAGCAGGACGGGCAATGAGTGAAGAGTCGTACATCTTAATTACTCACACCCTACTTGGATCTATCTATTACATTTCTCTACCGCGTATTCAACCTCACAATTCTCACAAAGCACATGCCTATCACATCTATCAACAATAACTTTCTCCTCCCACAAAAGTTAGGCAGGCACAGGCTTTCCTCATCCGCAGTGTCAAAAGCAGCGATCTCGACACTCAGCTTCTGTAGTTCGACGGAGATGACATTGTAGAGTTCAGTCCTCATGCCGCTCACCGCTAATAGTAATTTGCTATTGGCAATTATTCTTCCGTTCTTTCTCCTTTGAACATGCCATCCGTCAGCCCTCATACATCTGAACATATGCCGAAGGAAGCTCTTCAACTTTGAAACTCGAAGAGGTGGTGATGATAGAGATGATTGATACCCAGATGCAAGCGTATGAATACTGTGAGCCTTCGGAGTAAAGCTTGTATTGCTCAGCTGCCTCAACTTCTCGAGTGGTGTAGAGCACATCTTGAGGCAGGTCTAACATTCTCTGGAAGCTTTAGCCCTTTGGAAGTGACAGAATCGGCTAGGGTCCAAGCGACAGTGAAACACTAACCTTGCGTTAGATATTAGATCTGATTGAGGCGTGCTGGAACGGGATGATTGAAAGCGTATACCTAGCCGATAGTCGGCTCGGGTTTGGAGAAGCCGTGAAGATCGAGTATGACGAGCGCTTGTTCCTTAACTGGCAAATTGTGGTTTCCTACTTAGATTTATAAATCGGAGAGGAACCGGCTCCGGGTGCTCCCATAGCTAACAGTCATAAGTCTATTGGCTAGCAGTCATAATAGACTAAAGAAGTAGCACCCTGTGGTGCATGCCCATAAAAATGATATTTTTCCCTCCGAGACCTCAAGCTTCTCACTTGAGGAGCAGTTCTGGAAAAGACATCGGCAAATATCACCAGAGAAAAGGAACGACCAAACTTTGGGTATCATTCGAATAGTGATATACAAGGGCATCAGACGCTTTATACCCAGCCACGATGCATAAATCTCGCACAGACGCCGTCAAAATAAAATTATCGCTCCCCCAATGCTGAACCTCCCATAAATAACATATCGCCCATTCAATGGCCTGGCTTCTCATCTTCTCTATCTGGTACGTAACTCGTCTCTCCCAACATCGTTGCTGGCGCTTGCACATTAGGTTGCGGTTGCACCTCCACGCTAGGCCCAGCAGGAGCTGGTGGAGGAGCTTTTGGTTTCGATGGCCCTGCCGTTGCAGCGTGTAGTCTTTGGTCCAAAGCCTTGAGGGCCAATGCTCTCCTCCGCTCCGCCTCTGCTCTCGCGCTGCCAGGTGTCCCGCGCTGCACAATAGTCTCGCCTCGAGATGCTGATAAATCTGCTGCAGAAAAAGGCGTGCAGATTTTGAATGCCACAAGGATGTTATAGATCTGGTTCGAGAAGGCGGCTACCGCAGGCTTTGCGGGGTCTGGGAAGAATTCGGAAAATGCAAAGGTCTCGCTCGCATCTCCACGTAGGGACGCCGATTGTGAGGATTCGAGATCGGGGAAGGCTTGCTTGTAGAACCGGAGGTATGTCCAGCTAATCAGGAAGCCAGAAAGTACGAGGAAAAATGAGGCTGCGCTCAAGATGGGTGTCATGGAGAGGACGAAAACGAGCAAGATGTGCAGCAGGGGAAATCGAGGAACTCGAAGGGAAACAATCCCTTTGAAGAGCGTGACTGTATGTGCGGGTACAAGCTGGGAGAAGGCAACTAGGAAGCCTATTTGGAGAGGTATGGTGCCATTGATGGTAGTCAACCTGGAAGGCATTAGCAGAAGGCCACGGAGACGGGGGTTTCCTATAACTCACGTCCAGCTCATCTCCCCAGTAATAGCGAACAAAAACACCAAGGCACCAAAGCAGATAATGTTAGGCACCAGAGATGTGATCAACAGGAACTTTGCGAACTCGGCCGAAGTCCATGCTCGCTCCAAATATCTTCCCCCATAAAAGATGGTCACGCCCGCGATACCGAATGTGAAGACATTATTCTCCACCAGAGTCGTCGTCAGAAAGGTCCAGGGATATATGAGAGATAGCTGGGGCACCAGCGCGAGGTAGGGGACTACAACATCGCTCTCTGCTGACCATTGGCGGTACCGGATCGCGCCGCTCAGAAATGATTGCAAGACGAGGGTGATGAGGAGGATACGCGTTATCGGGGGGATGTTGAGTCGGGGAGGCATGGCGGTGCGGGTGTGTCCTGAAAGTCTGGAGCTCTCGAAACGTTTCTTTGGAGATCTGGCTAGGAAAGGAAAGCAAAGCAAAGCAAAGCTAAGCTCGGATGCTGCGCACGTGATCAATGATCAATGATCAATGCTTTCCGGAAATCATTTAGAGTTTGGGCCTGTTGCAGGTACTTCGGCATCGGTTGCAGTTTGGCGGACTAGAACGACTGGAACGACTGGACTTGAAATGTATGGCCTACCTATCGCAGCCTATCTCAGCCTTGGGGCCGGAACCAGGAAATGGAACCTCTGCTTCTTCGGCACCGGCGCACAACGTCTGACTACTGCTACCGCTACCATACTAATACGGTATCCAACGCCCGCCTGCATGTTGTGGTTAATGTTCTTGTTCCTGTGTAGATATTGATGTTGATGTTGATGTCGATGTCGATGTCGATGTCGATGTCGATGTCGATGTTCTTGTCCTTGCTTCTCTGCGCTCCTCTCCATTACGGTATTCTGCTTCTCCATGCTTTCGTCGCCCGCCGTCAACTCCGCCTTCAGTCTTCAGTCACATTTTGCCTCTAGCTTGGTGCTTGTCGTCTCCACCTCCTGCACCCCCATACACACGCAGACGCACACGCACACACCCACGCCCACGCCATCTCTTCACAACGCATACTAGATCGTCGCTCCGTGGGTCTCCTCTGCACCGAACTGCAAGCCTGCAACACGATACCGTCACCGTCACCGTCACCGTCACACGGCTGCTAGCCTACTGGTCTACTGGTCTGAATCGCCGCGCCTTTAGCAGTAATTAAGACAGACAGCCGAATAGTCCAGGGCCAGGACTCTCTCCATCTCCATAATACCAGATCCACCATACCAGAATTAATAACCTACCGTCACGCTGCACTGGATGCCAATTCCAACCTCCGACCCCCATTGACCTCCCCCCTCATCGTCTCGCCCGTCGCCCCCGTTTCGCAATTGGAAGCCTTCGCCGCCTGGATTTTGGGAACGTCGTGGTCGTGGGCCCTGCACGCTCAATTAGGGCCCTGTCGCCATTCTGCAGGCTTACAGGGGTGCTGGAAGCCCTGTCCAGGGCCATTCATTGGCGATATTGGCGTCGATCTCCCTGTCAAGTGGGCTAAAGAAAGTCTCGGTCCACACGACGCACCCTAAAACTACCCTTACCAAAGCACAGAAGGCACAGAAGACCAGAAAGGCTCCAGAGGCTGCTCCAAAGGCAAAGTGCCAGTGCCAGACCTGCACGCCAATCCGCCATACCCTTACCCACACACCCAAGCCCAGCAAGGCCGTACAGCACCTGAGCATCCATACCCATACCTCCGTCTCCATATCCTTGCTATCCTAGCCCTTCGAGGCTTCACCCAGCCAAATAATCCTGTACCTTGTGCTGGCTGGCAGCCGCGCTCCCTAGTCCCCACATCCTATCCCGCACCATCTTGTGTCTACTTTCGTCTGTCCGAACTCTGTCTTGTCGTCTACCTTGTTCTTCATTCCACATCTCGAACCCTCCACAACCACATCAACACACGAACAGCTCGCTCCAGCTGGCCCTCAAGACGCTCCCCAACTCGTTCTCCTGCGTCGTGGCCCCCAGCAAGCGCAACCATGACGAAGGAGTCGCTCGATTCTGACAGGGTCAATTACATGATCTGGAGGTACGTGTTTCCTCGTGATCCGCCTGTTCGGATTTCAGGTACGGGATTGGATTGCTTTTCGCTAACGGCAATTGTTGCATCTCAGATACCTTATAGAATCAGGTACGTGTACAACGCATCGCACTGTTATGTGTGCTCCTTTTGCCTCCCTTCATGAGAACTGAGTAGATTCCTCTAGGTTACGAAGAGTCTGCCGTTCGACTCCAAAAGGAGTGGAACCATCCGGATCCGCAGCAACTCTCATGTGCGCCCCATGTACCGAATCATGCACTAGTGTCCCTTCTGAACAGAGGCCTGCTGTACAACGTGATTGAAAGAGAAAATGATATTCAGGTAAGTAGTAGATCGATATCCCAGAGCTAATCTCGACAGTATCAGTTCCAGACTAACATATATCCAAGTCAAATGCTGGCGCAGCCCAGGCGGTCACTGGATTCTTCGGGCCGTTGACACCAACGTCCCCAGCAGCTGAGGCGGCAGCTGGCGAGGAGGAATTTGAAAATGCCCGAAAACGTCAAATTGACCACGAACAAGCGCAGATTGCCAACGGACCAACTGTAAAACGCCAGCGACTCAGCAATGGCTACGAAAATGGCGGTTTCGAGCCGACACCCATGGATGTGGATGACGAGCAGCAAAACGGTGATGAGAATGCATATCCGTCTCCCGAGCAGCTGCCATCTCCCGTTGTCGCTACCAATGGCCCGGACCAAGGCACGCAAATGGAAAAAGTGACCCAACTCTCAGCAGAAACGATGTTCCTCGAGCTGTCAGACGACCATTCCTCTCGAAATGCAGTTTTATTGCAATGCGAGTGGAATCCCCGAGATCCAACGATCTTGGCGGCAGCGGGTACCGATGCGCTAGCACGGATGTGGACCCTAGCACGTACGGCAGCCGATCCAGACCCTGAGGCGCAACGAAAGCCTCTCTATCAACCCCATCATACGCTATTAGACGGCAGCGCTGTTGCTTCTACACAAGTCACCGGCCTGTCGTGGTCATCCGATGGGCAGGCTCTTGCTGTTGCCAGTGAACCAATGGAAGAAGGCACCGCCAAGATCGAGTTCTGGAATAAGGAAGGCACGGCTTTTGCCTCATTTAACACTTTCGAATCACCAGTTATATGTCTCCGATGGAACCCCGCAAACACCACCTGTTTGGCACTCAGCGCAGAAAACGAAGGAAAGGGTACTATGATTACCATTATGAGACCTCCAGCGGAAGACTCAATCCATTACTCGCTACCAAATCACTCCTTGCATGATCAAGAGCTCGAGGCAGCCTGGACGGCTGACGAAGACTTTGTGCTTTGTGGTGGTGATATTTTACAAGCATTTAATTGCGTTGATGGTATCATCTCTCCGATGCGAAAATATGAAACCGAGGAAGGACACGCGCTGTCGAAAATTACATTTGATTGGCACTCTCGGTTGCTTGCAACTACAAGTGCTACCGGCACGATTGATGTATGAGCTCCGAGGCGAAGTCAAAGTAATTTACTGACCTCAACTAGATATGGGATCATAATGGGAAATGTCGCTCCTTCAATGCACATCAAGGTCAGATCACCGCTTTAGTCTGGCAGCCTATGTCCCTCCCGGCGGCGCTTCAGGATGACTCCGAGCGCTTGTTGGCATCGGCTGGTGAAGATGGAGCAATAAGCATTTGGAATGCTCGTTCGCCAGAGAACAAATCCAAGAATTCGATGACGATGGATTCAGCCGTGGCATCACTTGCATTTACTCCCGACGGTGCTTTCATTGCTGGCGGGACATCAGAACGGATATTCATTTGGAAAGTTGATGATCCGAGCATACCACGAGCCGTTTGGGTTGGAGGTGATCAGCTTGGCTGGCGGACTCCACAGTCGCAGGACTCGGGCGTGGAAGAGACCCAGTACTGCCTATCATGGGATACAAACGGGCAGAAATTGGCATATGGATTCAACTCTTCGGTACGTGATCATTGTTTGGGCACAACAAAGTGATACTAACAAAAGATAGCTGGCTGTGATCAACTTCCGACGATGAAACAATCTGGAGATTTGGAATATAAACGACAACCACCAGCCGATGTATGGCTCACTTGCCCCACTCATCGACGTGGGAGCTCTAGCGGAAGGCAGCATCGATCGCTGACCTATGTATGAAATTTCTCGGCATTGCCAGTCTTTAGAGGTACAGACGGGCATGGAAGAGGAGTCCAGCCCAGCGCCAAGGTAGAAGGCGAGTGGCAAGCAGTGGGGCTGAAATTATACGAAGATGATGTAGAGATGACCAGGAAAATGAAGGACGATGGTTAGAGAGTAAATTACAGTTGCGCATGCCTGTGATTAGACTGTTGGATTAGACGAGTACCAGTTACATACCCAAAGGCAGGAAATACAAAACATGTTCGAAACACCATGGGAATCACTTTCATCTTCTCATTGATGAATTCTGGGTTCATCTAGGATAATCAATATTAGTAAATCACACTTGAGTCAACTTCAATGCTAACTTAGGCCCTTAGTTTAACCCCCAAATTTCTCTACATGCACCTGAGAACATGTGCTTGAAAGGAACTGAAATTGTTACCGGTTTGCGTGTGAAGTCTAAACACGAGGGGAGGACCGCTCCATCGGTTCCATCTTCGGAAGAGTAGTGTCGACTCTTATTCCTGGGCGTTCCTGCCTTCAGCGGCGAAGTGTCCAGCAATGCACACATTACCGTTGTGCGGGCATATGTCTCGATTTGCGAGGAGTTGAGGGACTGCGAACGTCCTTGAGGACGGTGGGAAAGTGGAGTTGGTGCTGGAGCGGGTTCAATGGGTGTTGTAGAGGGGGCCACTCGTGGACCTAAGAGTTAGGTTGCCTAGGAGGGCTGGCGTTGCCCCAACGAGAGAAATCGATAAGGAGGGAGGTGCATCTTGAAAGATTTCTTTCTGAAACTGGTTCGAACACGAACCATAAGAAAAACCAATAGAGGAAGGATAAGAAGCAATTAATGGGACCGTTTGGCGAGAGTTGAAACCCTACTTCTGAACAGCGGTTTATATTAAGTATCCTTCGAGGTGACTTCACTTGTTTGGTTTATATTGAAATAGAGGCCATCAATAGATTGAGGCTAATCGATGTTCAAACTTAGATGTATATATGTTACATGGTAGCTGGTAGCTGGAAACTGGAACTGGCTTGGCTTCTAAATCGTGAGTTGTTGACGGAAGCGGCCTAAGAGAAAATAAATCCAGTTGGATGGAGATGTTTGCAATGAGCCAACTTCTAGACTCTGGACTTCAAGATGGGCATCTTTGGATAAACGCGTTATTTGAGAAGGGAGTGCTAATACAGTGAGAGAACCGCATCAACGAACTGCGAATCACTCCCCTCAATCTCAAGACAAATTTACTTGAATCGAATAGATTTAGACTGAGTGCTACTCTAGCCATACCTGCCGTGACTTTCCACGTCTTCAAACGCCATACCTCAATATATACAATCAATATCTTTCATCAAACATTTACACCTCTCCTCCATCTCCCTTGAAGAACCCATGATGTCCCGAGGCACTCGTGCCCTCATTAATCATACTTTCCGCATCTCCCACCTGCTTCCGTTCCGTGACCTCTCTCGATTGCCTCAACTTCAGATTCATCTGCTTCCTCCACAGCTGCGTCAATCCTTGGGAAGACGGGGCAGAGAATCCCTGGGACCCCCTCATGACTGCTGATTGTTATTGCAGAGGCTCTGAAGAGCTTGACAATCTGTTCAGATGTAGGTATACATCAGTTCCATATCTGTGCCTTGTTAGCTAGATCCAATGACTACCCAGAAAAATTCTTACCCTTCCATACTAATCAATTTCAGATCACCGCCGAAATATCTGGCATATAATCTCGAAATCGGCAATCCGTATCCAAATCCAGCCATAGGTGCTTTGAAATCACTCTTGTCAAAATCCGGATCCAAACTAGGTGTCGTATCTACGGTCGTATACATGTATGTCCACACCAGTGGTATAGCGCTTCGGGGTATTCCACCTCCTTCATCTGAAATCTTTATCGTAATATCTTCTTTCCCTTCCGCTACGACGACCTTTGTAACTGGGAAGTCCTCCTTATCTTGTCCATGTGTTTCGACAACCGCTCGTAACGAGTTCTTCAATGTCTCGAAAAGCATGTGGGAAAGATGCCCCGGCACGTACATGAAGTTGAGGTTAGGAGGGCAAACCAATTGAACTTTGGGCGCATCGAATAACCCATAATGGTCTTCGCAGACGAACCGGGCATTCTCAATAGCTTCCTGGGCCAAATCCCGAACATTAGTCTTCGTACAAATAATCCCCACATATGTTGGATCTTTATTATGACTCTGATCCGTCAGAGCAATGTGTTGTCCAATAAGCATACGAATGCCAATTCTAGACATATAAAATCGATCAAGGAAAGACTGGATGTTGTTATCGATCTGCATGCGTTGCCGCCTCCGCTTGTACTCTAGGATACCTTGTGCTACCGTCGTCACTACGCTGTCGTGACGCCGTTTGATAGTATGTAATGTCTGCGAGAATCGCTGATTATAGTCATGCAGCTCAGGAGGCCACTCATCGCCATCCTCTACAGTTGCGAAGTATCGTCGGGCTGCGGCCGCAGCCTTTTTTGAATCATGTCCATTCTCGTTCCCATTGCCATTCTGCTGCCACGGCGATGAGGCATATTGTCCCTGCTTCACACTAGGGTTGTGGGTAGCTTCCGTCAGGATTTTGGAGACCCTTCCGTTCGTTTTTGAAGGTTTCATAAGTCGATCTCGGACGTCTTTCGAAAGCTGTGGTCTCGGGAGGGTTGTTATCTCCTGCATCACATGTTAATAGGTGCAGCCAGCCTCGACTTTTATGGTGGAGGATTTTACCTCGAATGATTGAGCATACCAGTCCTGCACTTTCTTGATCGAGGGCATATCATTGAGTCCATCTGGTAGGTCGCCGAGCTCTTGCACGCGGTGTGCGAGACGTATAGGTAGTTCTTCGGAGAGGAATTGTGAAGCTCGAAAGAGAGTTCCTGGGTGTGTGAGTAAGAAGGTTAGCCAAATTTCTTTTGCGTTGCCATAGAATGCTGGTAAATGATTGCAAAATTGTAGAAACTTACCCGTTGATGGTCTTTCTCCAAATTGGACCATCTGGCGTAGACTCACACCGGTTGCTGGGAATGCCGAGTAATGCTTGATGGTATTCATCAGCATGTCACTCTTCTTCCACGACATCTTGAAGCTGTTTTCTGGCCCTCGGGCCTCTAACACGGCGTTGGAATGCCGTCAATGTTGGCGTTTCCTCTCGTCCATACACCAACTCGAAAGCAAGCACTTTGTGACCCCACGATCTGGCGATGGCTGATGCAGAGACAATGCCGAGGTAGGTTATACAGGCAATCAGGAAGGGAGAAAATAAACAAATGAGAGCAAATCACTGCATGCGCAGGAGATCAATTGAGTTGTAGGAGTCTCGGAGCAAAAGGCGGGCAGCAGAGCAAAGCAAAGAAGAAAAAGCTTCTTTGTCTCGTGCCCTCTGGATTTCCTTGGGCCTCAGAGTCATCATCCTCTCACCTCTCCCTCTCACCCTATCCTCGAGCAGCTTCGGCTCTCAACTGCGCGGGCCTACGGGGGGCACCAGAATGCGGTAAGGCCTGGCGAGCTAGTGCCGAAGTTGCAGGGGCTTTCACGACTTCCCCGCGCTGCTCATCGCCTGGGCGTGGTGGGCGTGGTGGTGGGCGTGTGCTGACTGTGGACGTGCGATGCTTGATGTGGGATGTGGGATATGGGATGTTCTGGTCGTCTTCACCAGCCTCGAGACGGGGTTTCTTTTGTTATTCTGTAACTTATATTAGTCACGTTGAAACGCCTCCGCGCCCGAGAGAACTTCAGGGCGTTTCATTTCCTGAAAATCGCTCTATTCCTCAGACGATGAGACGAGGCAACCATTAGTTCTAATTACCTCGGGTTGGGAATTTTCGGTCAACGGGCTATGCCGGGAGCTTGCATTTTGTCCAAACAACACTTTGCTGTTGTTGCTTCAACAAACGGCAAACGGCAAACGACAAATAGTTAGGTATCTGGTTACACTTACACGGCAGTATAGCACTGCAAATGCATAGCTGCAGCTCCGCCATTGAGATAGTATCTCTAGTGGTAGTGTTTGTGTTATCACATGACAGTATTTTGGCACCTCTCGTGCTGGCAATGGTACAAGAACAATCAATCCCTTCTCTTTGTTTTGGCAAGCAAATGTTATCTTAAAATTGAATTTGCATGGTTGACAGAAATATCAAACCCTTCAAAGGAGTATTTTGTTGCTCCTGAACTTCCCCAAATATGTGGGACACTCTGTTGGATCTCCAGCTGACGCTTCAAAAGCCTGTCAAGATCTAGGTAAGATGTTGAGGGGCGTGCCATTTTGAATGGTTCCAGGAGCTGCCAAGTGGCAGCTTCCTATCTTGAGTATGCAAGAAGGCAAGAGCAACGATTGAGATGGAGCTCCAAATCAGGAAACTACCATCAAGCAAATCTCATGTCTATCTTGAGCTTCCTTTTACTTTCTGCACATCAACAATCACAATGGTTTGGGCATCCAGACTGCCATTGACTTCCATGAAGCTCGATAACAGCATCAATTCACCTCACACTTCTACCAAACGGAGCATCCTCGTCATCGCGGCTTTCTGCATCTTCGGATACATTATTTTTCTCCCTATTCTCGCTCTCTTTAATGCACTTCAGGATCACTTCTCTTCTCATACTAGTATTGTGATCCCGGAGTCAGGCGAGGAGTAAGTCATCTTCTCCCCTTGATGGGTCAGGGGCTCATCGGGACCAGTGCAATCAAACATTTCGCTGGAAGTCGAGAGTGTGCCATCTCGCAGTCAGACATTTACCTCGCGCCCATTCCTTTAAAACCTGGAGTTTCTCCATTCTGCAAAAATCGAGCCACTCTTCTTGAAGCACTCAGCAACGGAGGTCGATATGGTTTCGATGAGCCGTTTGTTGGAAAAGGTAAGAAATCTTCTATTCTGATAGGCCTTCTTGTTCATGGACTTCAGGTTGCACGTACTCATGGTTCTCCACGCCTCAAGTATGCATGATCTTAGAACGGTTCAATGCCATCACTTTCATCGGCGATAATACCGCACAATCCATCTACACAGCCTTCAACATAATTCTTCGCGAGGACATCGCACTAGGAGGCCTCCAGCAGTGGCTCATGAATGAGCAAGACCGGAACGCATGTAAATGTGATAATCAATTCTTGAACGGAGACTGCTTGGGTTATGCACTTAAAAGTATTGAAGAGGTGAAGAAGAACACAAGGGAAAGCCCCTATTTCTGTGAGCGTATGATCGTCCCTCGCCCCAGACACTTCCCCACGGCCACTTGCTGACGCCGCTTTAGGAACCGCACATGGATATCTTCGGGTTGACAGCACCCCAGCGTCTTCGACCGCCCAAGACACCTTCAAAGAACTGACCTATGGCCGTCCTAATCCCTGGCAACCGTCCCCTGTAATTATTTCATTTAGTCCTAATTTGGATACCACGATGACTACCCGAATGTTGGATGAGTGGAGCTCTCTCGCTACAGGCGCTGAACGCAACATTCCCATGCTATATCTCGGTCCCCAGGCAATGGGACTCAACAAAGCAGGCAAGGATGGGAACGCGGCCTTGTGGAAGTTCCAAGAGGAGATAGCGGAGCCGGCGAAGCAGAGACACTCTGATGTGCTTGGGTTGTGGAATTTGACGATTCAAGCAAATAGTAAGGACGGGGAAAGATATGGACAGAATGTTGCGTTGGTAGAAGCTATGATGGTCATTAATTGGCTGTCGAAGCTGGAAACCTCCTGAGTTTGACCGATTTTGACAACCCTTCTCATGCCTAAACAGCAATAAGAGAGACTCCCAGGGCACTAAGCCAATTGCTCAGATGATGTCAAGTTTGAGAACTCATGGCTATTGGAAGTGGAATCGTGGATGGAACAAAGCTTAAAAGTCATTGGCCTAACACCAAAAGCTAATACCATAGAGCCCGAATCCCAAACGCCGCAACTTGATAGCAAAATACAGGATCAAGCAAAATGCTAAGCTTTGTACAATGTATCCAAGAACCCACTGGCAAGCTCAACCACGACACTCTTATTCGGCAAACTGCCCGCAACACCATAAAGCGCCGCACTATCACCCACACTCTTTCCCTTCGCCCCTTTCCCCTCCACAATCCGCACCCTCTCCTTCTCCTTCTCACCCTCAACCACAGCCTCCAAATCCCCAACCAGCTTCTCCCACACCTTGACTATAGGCAGCGTGACAGCGACGTGGATGGCAGGCGGATCTTGCAGCGAATTCAAATGCCATCCTTTCGCTGACATCGCGTCCGCGATATCGTAGATATCAAGCGTTTTGCTCGTGAACGCTACTACACTCACTAATGGCTTGCCTAGGACTTCGAGGTCAGACGACAAGGCTGGATTCTCATTTATAGCTTCCGCGATTTTGTTCGCTGCTCCAACGATACTGCTGCAGGCATTAATGTACCCCGTCTCGCCGACGCTCATGAGCGAAGCCCAGCAGCCAGCAATCAAAGCACCCGGACGGGAGCCAGCGATGGATGGAGAGGCGTACACGCCGCCGGACCAATCGGGGGAAATGAAGTACTGGTAGGAGCGTAAAGTGGTATTACGGTAAAGCACAGTACTGTTTCCTTTTGGCGCGAAGCCGTATTTATGTGTGTCGCAACTAATGCTCGTTACGCCCTTGAGTCTGAAATCAAAGAGCTCGGTTTCGAATCCTGCTTTCTCTAGGAATGGAACCAGGAAAGAACCCAAGCAACAGTCAACGTGGAGTGGGATCTTGCGCTTTACAGCTAGTTTGGAGAGAGAAGATATGTCGTCGATTATGCCGTGGGGGAAGTTGGGTGCTGAACCGATGAGTAGGACGGTGTTGCTGTTTATCAGGCGTGAGACGGCCCTTATATCTACTTGGTAGGAGGGGGCGGGGCAGGCTACTAAGTGGAGTTTTATGCCGAAGTATGAGCAGGCTTTGCGGAAAGCTGTGTGGCCAGTTTCGGGGAGGATCCTGAGATATGATTAGTACCAGAAGGGAATATTCGGTATTCATGGTACTCACATTTCCGGCTCAGTGACACCTCTCTCTGAGTATGCCTTCTGTCTTGCACTCAAGCAAGCCATTAGGATAGATTCTGTTCCTCCACTTGTAGTAACACCCGCTGCTCCGGTGGGAGCGTTGAACATGGCTAGAACCATTGACACAACCTCGGCCTCCATCTTTCTCACTCCAGGGAAGACATCCGGATGAATTGGGTTGGCCACCGTGAACTTTCCAAATGCCTCAGTTTGCAGCTTTATCAAAGTGTCTCCACCGTGATATACAGCTCCTGATACGTATCCGTCCTCCCATCTTGTATGGTCCATATTCGCCAACGTCTCCAACTCTTTCAATACCGTCTCCTCCGTCCATCCTTCCTTCGGCAGCGTCAAGTATCGCACTACATCTGGTCCAGACGGCACAAGCTTTGCTTGGAGCTTAGTGATAGCTTCTGACACTTGCTTCTGGACCTGTGATCGAACGCCCGGCGCGCGGAGAAATAGTCCATAGAGAGTCCGTCGAAGGGCGATATACGTATCCGCGAAAGTTCCAAAGAGACCGCGTCCTTTGAGTTTCAACAACGCTTTTCTGCTCCATCTCAACAAGAAAAAGAAAAACACAATATTCCGGAACCTGCGAACATCATAATAAGTCAATACAAGCTCGCGTCATGGGTCTGAAGAGGGGGTACATACAGGTCAATATTCAATGAGAGCAATTGGCCGCTCGAGCCGCCTTTCTTTACAGTAAACGTATTACGCAAGCTCACTGGCATCCTAGAACTGCCTGGCATGATGGGCAAGTCTGTCGCGAGAGAGATTGTGACGGAACGGAACAAATTCGAGGTTCAAGAAAGTGGATGAGCCGTGATACTTGAAGTTGGCAGTGCCGAGGCGAAAGATCACATGCATGAGCAGGGAAACCTTATCGTGGACTATTTCCAGGGGTCTTTGGCAGCGGAAAAATCCAGGTGAGCGTTTTTAGAAAAGAAGTCCGATTTAGTAGATTTACGGTCGGAGGGGTGTCCTCACTTAGAGTTTGGTTACGAATTGTGCAAGTCATTGATGTCGCAAACCTTGCGCGGCTCTTTCGCCGTGATGCCGATGTGGGAACCTTCCCTGCCACTCAATCAAGTGTGAGACATCCTTTCCTGTTTGAACTGTGGCTTGACTATTACTATGGCTTATCTACTGTATCAGATCTGACCTTCCCACAATCCCAACAGAATGTCTCAGATCTGCTCAAGCCAAAACGCCGCTTTAGCCCGGAGGACTTGGCCCTAGGAACTGGAATCGAAAGGCAGCACTTATATAAAGTAGTGACTGCGAGGGGTATGTGAACATAATGTACAGGAGAGCAAGTTGCGCTCCATCCGGATCGCTCGCAGACGCCAGCTCTAGAGTAACCCCGCCGACATGCCGGAGTCCATGCAAAAACTATACACATATCATCAACCATTCTTCTCGTTTCTCAATACGCCCAAACGCCGTTCAGATGCCTTGTCGCTAGTCGTGGTTCATGAGTGTCGCATTGACCGCTGTATTCAATGTGGTTCAACTTTCTGGGAGAGGCTGAAGAGGTCATCGTGCCTGGAAAACTGTTCGCCATTGTTTCGAGAAGGGATCCGCTTCTGTTGCGCAATCCCGCCCTGCCTGCTCACATCCGTGGAATCGGATGACGAAGTCCCCATCTTTGTACGCCCCCGACTCATCCGTGTTCGATGCCTTCCCGTATGAGTTCATTTGCCTTTGCGGTACCAAGACTAGCTTTGAGAGGATGGTTGGATGCCATTGCACAATGTGCTCCTGCAAATTGTTAGCCTCAGCGTGTTTATCAGATCTCGGGTTAATTACCAGTGCGTGTGTATCCGCCTTCTGGAAGTTGTAAGAGCGGTACAATGGGTCGAACCAGGTATCCAAGAAAAATTTGCTCCAGTCTCCTTTCTTGACAATAAAGCTTCCCTGCGCCAACCCCTCCTTGTCCTGAGTAACAACCATATCCACCTTATCCCCCTTCAAATGTGAGAAGGTCTTGATGACGCTGTCAGGCGGCACAATAGACTGGTCCTTGATCATCAAACTTTCCAATTTCTTCGGGTTCATTATGTGTTCTTCTACTGTGAGATCCGGATTCATGATTAGGGCGTTCTGGTCGAGGTACCACACGTAAATAGTATGGGGGAACTTCGTCAGCGCATGTCGGACTGCTGGAACTCTTGCCCACGAGCTTGGAGATCCACCAAGATCGTAGTCCATGACGGTTGGGAAGAAGGTGGTGTAGCCTGGCCATTGTAAGTACAAATCATCTAGCCCCAACGAGGCCTACGGATGATCCTACCATGTTTCCTTGCATACTCTATCCGGTTCTCCTTGATGTTTTTTATGTACTCCTTGCTGTAGGAGCTCTCATCCACCACCGTCACAATTACCACTGGAGGCGTCCCCGAAGGTATGCTTTCTCCTCCACCGAACAGACGTGAGACCAAGAATAATATCGCCCCAACCGCTATTATAGTGATCGCTATGGCTTGAACTCTGCTTCTGCGAAGCATGGGAAATCGACCCGATCGTTTCGCATAGGGAGGTGGATTCGAGGATTTCCTCGAGGGGAGGGCTAAATGCATGACTCTCGTAATTGGCCTTGCGGCGCCACAAGAACGGTGGTCAAGGAACAGAAAAGAGGTGATGTTTTAATGTCCGACGATTCGCAGGATGTTGATCGCGATAGCAAGACCGGTCAGATGAGATGCTGTAGCTGTCCTTTCGTATCTGATGCAAGTCGAACACTTGGCGCGCTCAGAAATCTGATCCCAGCTGACAGGACACCGGCGGTGGCTGATGCAGGCGCAGACAGGTGAGGTGAAAACTCAATGTCGGTGTCCTGCGATGGAGGAGTCTGTGAAGACGGTGGGAGGGGAGAGATTGCTGTCAAGTAGTACCACAAACAAAACAGCGATTTCCACGGGGGGAAATTGAAGAAATATCGAAAACGCGAGGCCAAACGAGGTAAGTATTTTGGGGTCCTCGCATTGGCACGGCCCAATCAAAAGTGCACATTCGACTGGGAGTTGATAAGGAGACAGGGACTTATTATCGCTTCTAATCCTAATTTTAACGTCTCATTTAGGATCAGACCAGATGGAAGTATTCATACGAAGTAGTAAGCATCGCGCAGGCAACACAATAATAATCGATTACCTCGACGCACGCTCCCCTTGCCAAAGCCATGCGGGCTTGCAGGCGTGATTTACGCCTGGTAGCACAACATAAGTAAGGTTAAATTCTGCTTCCTCCATCCTGACAAGGGACTCTCAGGGCAAGCGCTACCAATGAAATGGCCTAGCTCCAGGGACTGACAATGAGTGGATGCAACCGAATCTCGATGTATCAATTGTGAGTGATGTCAAGATCTGCAACGTCATGGGAATTAATATGCTTTTGAAGTGCAACTTCATCATTACCTTTGTGCTGTTAGTGGGTTATAATACTTCTTGAATATACAAAATTTTGTTGATTTCTACAAATTTCCACCGCCTGATCAGATAATCACTTTTGCATCATGTCTTCATCAGTTATCCAATTAGAGTGCCAATGCAACAACTACCCATGGGGAAAGAAAGGTCAAGAATCGCTGGCTGCTCAATTTGCTGCTTCTACTCCAGGAGGCAAGTTCCAACTCGACCCGTCCAAGGAATATGCAGAGGTAAATATTTCAGCGTTGATAATACACTCCTCGGAAACATATTCCGAGTTTCATTCGCTGATGAAGCATACAATACATGATATGTGAGCTTATTCTCGAAGTAACATCCATCTGACATAAACAGATGTGGTGTGGAACATACCCCACCACTCCGTCCCTCGTCCTCTCCACCGGCGAAGATTTGCAAAAGCACTTAAACGCCAATAAAGAAAAGCTCATCGGAAAGCCCATCCTCAATAAGTTCGGAACTGATCTTCCCTATCTTCCCAAGGTTCGTGAAGATCAACCCGCTCCCGCCGGTTGCTTGAGCCATAGGTACAGCTTCTTACATCTCCTAGATCCTGAGCATTGCCAAAGCGCTCCCACTGCAAGTACATCCTAACAAAGAGCTCGCGGCCCGTCTCCACGAAAAGGAGCCCTCCAAATTCGGCGACACGAACCACAAGCCCGAAATCGCCGTAGCACTCTCCAAATTCGAAGTATTCGTTGGCTGGAAACCTCTACTTGAGATCCAAACACTCTTCAACACGATCCCGATTCTTAAATCAAACTATATAAATGAAGGTAATACTCATTTTAATGGCGAGACGCTAAAGGCTATTGTGGGCGTGATTCTTTCTGCTAGCGAGGAGGAGATTACGAAGGTTTATGAGATATTGCGGAAGACAGAGAAGGCGAGCTTTGGGAAACATACTTATATTCCGGAGCTGCTGCCGAGACTTGCGGAGCAATATGACAAGTCTGACCCAGGGAATCTGGTTGCGCTACTTACAATGAATTATTTGGTATTGCAGAAGAGAGATGCAATTTATGTTCCTACAGAGTAAGAAACCCTGACCCAATAACGTCCGAGAATAGAAACTGATAGGCCTCGACAGTGGAATCCATGCCTACCTCTCAGGAGATATCGTCGAGTGTATGGCTCGCTCTGACAATGTCCTCAACACGGGCTTCTGCCCGCGCGCAGACAGAGACGGTATCGATACTTTCGTGGCCACCCTCACATTTTCGCCTGCCTCGGCAGACGAAGTTCTGTTGAGACCCAAGCCCTCTCCGAAAGGCAAACATGGCCATACTCAAGTCTTGGCGCCGCCAATGAGTGAATTCAACATGTTGGTCACGAATCTAGGGGCTGGAGAAAAAGAGGTGGTGAGCCCCTTAGGAGGACCCGGCGTTATGCTTGTCACTGGAGGCAAAGGCAAAATGACTGCGGAGGGAAAGGAGAGGGACATTGAGGAGGGGTGGGTGTTCTTTGTTGGTGTTGGAACCGAGTTAGATTTTGTGGCAGACACCGAAGGGTTGGAATTTCATTTGGCGTTTTGTGAGGCTTGAAATACTCGCTTTAGAACGGAGATATAATATTTAGGGCATATAGAAATACGCGACATTTAATGTGAGTATTGACAGATGTATCAACTGCCCTGCCTCAAAATTCCCTTGGAAGTATCACGCCAGAATGGCAGGAGAAGCGGCACCAGAAACTCAGAATGAGAAATTGGCAGATGGCAGAGCGTTGATGGGACAAGCGGTCACCCGGCATGAAAACAGAACAAGACGCTCGTGCTTTCGGGGCTCCAGCGAGTGGTTGATATTTGCACACAGACTAGTTGACACGCCACGGAGGAGAGAGAGCGTGGTAACTTAAGAGTGTGCAGATGAGTGGGGAAGAGAGGGGAGAGTGTATTGAAATAGGATCAGCTGGAGTACCATGTGAAGCTGAACGGATTCAAATTTCTCGGAATGGATTTTCATGCCTGTTATACAAACATATTGCAACCTAGAACGCCCCAATTCCAAATCCTGTTCCTGATATATACGCTATAATAACGCCAATAACGCCGATACATGAATATTATTTTGTCTTCCGAGTTTCAGCTTCTGGATCGCCCGGTAAAGAACTTTCACTCTGGGTATCAGGTGTTGGTCGTGGTTGAGAGGTTTCATCGTTAGATGGTGGTTGTTGGAATGTTTCTTCAGAAGACGGTCGTGGTTGAGACGTCTCTTGGGTTTCATCTTCGTCATCATCGTCATCGTCTCCATGGACATCAACAACACGTTCGCTTGCCTTCTCGAGGGTTCTTCGAGTCCATCTTCGGACAAAAGTCCAAACGCCCTAGCAAATTAGTATCTAAGTCATGCTTGACCATCAACATCTACTCACCACTAAGAAAGTAATCACTCCAACAATAACGACCAGCCAGAAGGTATTCTCGGTGCGATCTCTTCCAGTCACACCAGCTCTCACTCGTCCATTTCGCCCACCTCCGCCACCAAACAAGAAGCCTGTCTGGCGAATATTCCACCAAGTGATGGGATTCATTGCCCACATCACTTTGACAAAACCAAGTACACCTATAGACGTCAATCCTTTTGCAAAATGCGCTAACCAGCCGTTTAATTCTTCGAGATCATCCTCAAACTCTAGAGGTTCAAGACCTCTACCTGTTGCTACGCTCGCAATAGTCGCTCCCGGTTCGAAATATAGATTTATGATTGGGTCTGCAATGAAGCCCAGCAGGAAGACCGTCGCAAACATGATGAAAATTGTGAGGAACATCTGCGCCAAAGTGCTTGAAATTATTCGACTCCATTTCATTCTCTCCAGGCGGTAACGGAACTTGCAGGTAGGGCATTCCCAGAAATTCCTTTCTCCATATCTTGGATCTGCGTGTCTCCATTCCTGTAAACACCCTTCGTGCACATATGCTTGTGATCCTCGACATTTGCACGGACGTATGAGACGGCCCGACTCAGGCTCCGCAGAGATGTAGGTCACTTTTGGAGCGGGGTTGAAGAAGGTACTCATTCCCTCAGTCGGTATTTCGAACGTTGGTAAGACTTCTTCTAAGCATATTCTGCATTGCCGCGGCTTATACTGTCTTTGTCTTTGTCTTGGAGGAGGCGTAGTATTGTTAGACTCTCCAGCATGCGCCTCCTCTTGAGCAGGCGTTTCTTCCGCCGTTACCGGATGTTCGTCAGGAAATGTGTCGAACTGAGGTATAGGCTCGGTTTTCGAGGACTCGGATGCCATATCTTCTGGCCATTGCCAACCGGCGTGTCTGGCTTCGGGTACTGTAGACATCGTGGGAAGCTCGAAGCTCGGAAGTATCAGAAATTTGTCGTCATTGAAGCAGCTAGAGGTACAGCTCTACTGCTTTCTGGGGAGTAATTAGCTTTAAGTCATTAGCGGAGTACAAAGGCAGCTTCTCAAAGCGAGTGAGATGTGATGAGCATACTCAACATCTGAAATGTGGCTTGAACTCCTAGGGTTCGAGAATGACAAAGAAGCCCTGGTGTGGTATGGGGAGTCAACCGGCATCGGCGGAAGGAACAACTAAAATGCGACACGACGCTAACCCCAAAAGGGACACAGCTCAGGAACCTCATTCGCGTCCAGAGGTGCCTTCCCAGGTACTGTAGTAGCTTGATTCCAAACTTCATCCCAGCTTCACTACACCCATCTACCTTCCATACCACCTCCCAGACCCTCTTCAAGCTCTACACCAAGATGGCGGATCGATACTCCTTTAGTTTGACAACTTTCTCCCCGAGGTACGTTTGTCCATCAACAGCTTTACGCGCATCTAAGCAAAGAGCTATAAGCATGGCGTACTTTACTGACTTTTCATAGTGGGAAGCTGGTCCAAATAGGTTCGTTCAGCTCAAGCAATCTCTCAGAAGAATAGCTCTTCTGCTCTGCCAGCTGTAAGTAAAAAGGTTACGAAAGCTGACCAACTGTTCATAGAATATGCATTAAATGCTGTCAATCAAGGTGTTACGGCACTTGGAATCAAAGGTATACTTGATCGGGGTGTAGGAGCCTCCAGAAGACCAAGCACTGACACCTCGAATAGCTACAAACGGCATTGTTCTCGCCACAGAAAAGAAGTCCTCGTCACCTTTAATCGATCCTCCCTCCCTCTCGAAAGTCAGCCTTATCACCCCAAATATCGGTATGGTCTACTCCGGCATGGGACCTGATTATCGAGTGCTCGTCGACAAAGCCCGCAAAGTCTCCCACACCGGCTACAAGCGCATCTACAACGAGTACCCACCAACGAGAATATTAGTGCAGGATGTTGCCAGAGTCATGCAAGAAGCCACGCAGTCGGGTGGTGTACGGCCGTACGGTGTCAGCTTGTTGATTGCAGGTTGGGATGAGGGTATCGAGCCGGAATCTGAGGAGGCTGCTACGACCGATGTGCATCCGGATGAGAAGAAGGTTTCTGGCAAGACCGGTGGTATTCTAAAGGGTGGACCTATGCTGTACCAGGTGGATCCCAGTGGAAGTTATTTCCCATGGAAGGCAACCGCTATCGGCAAGAGCGCTACATCCGCGAAGACTTTCCTGGAGAAGAGATACACGGAGGGGTTGGAGCTGGAAGATGCAGTCCACATTGCCTTGTTGACCTTGAAGGAGACGATCGAGGGTGAGATGAATGGAGAGACGGTAGAAATTGGTAAGTGTAGAAGAATCAAAGGCTCTGGCAAGCTATAGCTAACATATTCAGGCATTGTTGGTCCCCCAGCTGATCATTTGCTTGGCGTTGAGGGCGTTGAGGGAGCACAGGGACCACGATTCAGAAAGTTGAGCCCTCAAGAGATCGAGGACTATCTTACGAATCTATGAGCTATGCATTGGTTATCTGGAGCACTCACGGTCTGTGTATTATAGAATGGCATCAGAAGGCAAAATGGACGAGATGAGATACCAAGACGTTTCTACCTCTCTTTTTCTTCATTGCTTTCCTCATCCACTAACGCGAATGAAGTCCGGTATCCCGCGTAAACTTTGACCACCTTCTGCCCCTTCTCAAGAGGTAGTCTTATTTCCTTCCATGTCTTCTGAACATTATCATCACCTTGTCCATTAAAGCTACCAATGGCCCACAAGCGATGAGACATTGTTAACACAACCACATGCTTATCACTGACCGCGAAATCCAAGATGTCTTCGCCCTCTATATCCACTGATTCTGGCGTTCTATCCATATCGGGAAGGAGCGGCTCTTCACCTTGTCGTCCTCCCCAAACATAGAGATCGTTCTCGTTCGTCAAAGCACCTGCGACATATCCGCCAGCTGATATCTTTGTGATGCCGGTAATCGGTTCAGTGGCAAGGTCTTCGATTAGACATGGAGTACCAGCAGGGCTATTGGGGAAGCTTAGCTTGCTAAACATTGCAAATTCTGGATTTCGACTTACTATTCCTCCGTTACCTCTCGGCCAAGACTACCTTCATGTCTGACGTCCCCCCAACTGAAAACCTTACCGCTCTTTGTGAGGGCATAAAAAGAGGTGTCACTGGCAACAATACCTGTCACATCTCCAATTGTGGTGGATGTTGCCGCAACACCTAGCTTATATTGGTCTAGGCTATCGTATGTGCTTATAGTATTGTGTTTGAAAGCTGCGACTTTCTCACTGTTTGTTTGGGCGATATGTTGAATGGGAATTTGGCAATCCTTTGACTGAATATAACGGAGGAAATGACCTGGATGGCCTGCTTGTAGTAACTGAGACGAAGTTCTCACTAGATTCCGTTAGTTTGAGGCAATAGCGTCTCAACATTCGGGACTCATTCAGAAGGCTAATAGATGAAACTGCTTCTCAGGACTTGTTATTGGATAGTCACTGGGCAGCTTGGTAAGAATAGAGGTGGAATTACCGCAGCACGTGACTATCGCCGTACTTGTAGAGAAGCTCAACTCACCCAATGTTGATGACATAGATGTCTCCAGAACATCGATTTCATTGTCAGAAAGAATACACACGAAATGTTCCAGATCCTGGGGCAAAACCCCCTGTTCAGGCATGCCATCGGAGCTGAGGCTTCCAGCGTTGGCGAAGTCCAATTGTCCCCACGCATTGAAACCGCACGCCCAGAGACGCAGCTGCATCCCGATGGTGATAGCACCGAATCGGTATCAGGCGGCTCGCAGTCCTTCGTATATTTGTTTTTGTACTCCAGTCAGGGGCGTTTTGGCAAGGCTCAGCCTTATGCACTGCCCCCCACTATGTAGAATTTAGTGCATGCGGTGTAGAGTATTCAGTCCCCAATAAAGTAAATGTCAGCAAGCTGGTCAGAACTTCAACATCGCTTCTTCCACCGAAAAATATCGACTTTGTAGATCTCCACCTTCAATACTCACCTCAAAGCATTGTTTTTCTTGTCAGGGACCGCGTAACCCGTGCCTCAAAGCGTTTGGCCGAAGGACTTTCTCGCCAAGCGGTCCCGGTCGAGACTCTAAAAGTGCTGCCTACGCAGGCTTCCATTTTCGTTCCTGCAGGGACATACGAACCGTCAGCCAGGACCACGTCTTCCCCAGAAATAAAATATCTAGTCTTGTGTTGATTCTTGCCACACTCTCTGTGGAATCAATTGACTTTGCGAGGGTCGTCTTCAACGGAGCCACTTGAGGGGCGATATTGTATCAGCCCAAGTCAGGCCACACACACTCTTCATTCAGGGGCAATCAAACTATAATTATATCGTTTAAATTTTGGGGCAATTCTTATATCGTAAAGCACTTGGGGAAGCTTCTTTCATATATGTTATCTGCTTGGCCTTGAGGATAGCATCGCAGGCCTGGCGCCCCGGCATCTCGGCGGTCCTTTCTTCCCTTAGAATCCAGGCGTTGGAACCAAGCACTTATGGCAACGGACTTTGAATTATAATCTGGTTTCCTTCAGTTTCCACGATGAATCTCAGTCTCCCAATTCGAAGCGCCAGTCGGAGGAATGATGAGAGCAGGAACCACTTTACGAACAATTACACTCCTACTTCCTCCACCGAAGCGATTGAGGGACCAATTCGTGAACCTGCGCCGCTGAATGATAGATTAATTGTTGGTCTGGACTTTGGTACTACTTATTCTGGGTGAGTTCATTCCTCCTTGGCTTGGCTCGCAATACTTCAAGAACGGACGGTTGTGACGGTGACGGGCTGGGGAGCGGAAAACTTCAAAAAGACGGACTTCCCACGTCTTTCTTGAGGGTCATGGAGTAACAAAAATGTTTATCGAACCATGTCATGGTTTCGTGAGAGGGCAGATGCCTGGTTGTCCAGCCTGCTTCAACGCCCTCAAAATGTTACCAATATTCCATTTGCAATCTGCTAACTTCAAAACAGTGTCGCTGCTGTCTATACATCAACCCCAGATGATGTCGAAATCATCAAGACCTGGCCAGGAGGTAATGGTATTACATCAGACAAAGTACCAACAGAGATAGCCTATGACTACCCAGCAAACGCCCCCGATAATGCAGGACCAAATATCAAATGGGGATTCCAGTTCAAACCCGAGGAGTCTCGTCTTCGATGTATCAAGTTATTCCTTGATCGCTCACAGAAACTGCCATTCTACGTTAGTCCACTGGAGACTGCGGCACAATTGAAGAAATTCAATAAGAATGTAGTAGATGCAGTCAGCGATTACTTGACGCAAGTGTACAACCACACCATGGAAACGCTCACCCGACGATATGGCGAGTCCTTCATGGCCTCAACAAAGGTAGACTTTGTTCTTACCTGTCCTGCTGTCTGGTCGGATGCTGCAAAGAATACTACTTTGCAAGCTGCAGAAAGAGCGGGAATGGGCCAAAAATCCGAGATTCAGATGATCAGCGAGCCTGAAGCTGCGGCCGTGTATACTCTCAAGGCAATACAACCCAACCATCTAAGCGCCGGCGATAATTTTGTTGTCTGCGATGCTGGTGGTGGAACCGTAGATTTGATCGCCTACAAGATCATCTCACTGAAGCCTCTGCGGGTTGAAGAATCCGCTGTTGGTACCGGGGGTTTGTGCGGAAGTGCGTTCTTGAATTACCGCTTTGAGGAGCATGTACGAGGCCGTATTGGGAAGGAGAAATTTGATGAGATGAAGCTCAAAAAAGGAAAGTGTTGGCAGATGGGTTTGAGATATTGGGAAGAGTTTGTCAAGCGCAACTTCAACGAAGAGGAGCATGCAGAAGTCAATGTCCCATTTCCAGGTTTACCTGACGATGAAGAAGCTGGACTTGACTGCGGATTCTTAGTTATGACTGCTGCTCAGATCAAAGAGATCTTCGAGCCAGTGGTCAAGGAAGTCTGCGATCTAGTTCAAGGCCAAGTGGATGGTATCCGCCAGAAAGGTGGAATAGTCTCTGGTATCGTCTTGGTTGGAGGTTTTGGCCAGAGCAATTACCTCTACACTCGATTGAAGGGACACTTCAACACTGCGGCACCGCCGCCTTATAGCGAGAGACCAACGCACGCACAAGCAAATGCCTTGATCGAGAATGGTTCTGTTGAAGTCATGCAACCTGTCAATGCCTGGACTGCGGTCGTCCGAGGTGCTGTATTGAGGGGACTTGAAGGCAGTATGGTTATTTCTCGTAAGTCAAGGATGCACTATGGCACTTCTTATGCCACTGTCTACGACGAAGATAAACACCAAGTCAGTGAGCGATACTGGAGTCCACTGTGGGAACGCTGGATGGTCAGTGATAGGATGCAATGGCATATATCAAGTACGTTTAACGTCCACCTTTGGTCGTTGCTACATTGCTAACAATACCAAAGAGGGTGAAGCACTGAGTGCTGCTACTCCGATTAGTTTCCATTATACCAGGAACTTCAGGTCAGACACTTCCCTATTTCTTCTTACCTCCCTATCTAACTTGTGTCAGGCCTGGGCAATCCTTAGTTGTATCCGACGACCTCATCGCCTCCGACGCAGACGGCGATCCACCCTCCTCCTACACCCGCGACCTCATAAACGTTTGCACGCTCACCACTGACTTGGGCGCCGTGCCTAAGAGTCTCTTCACAAGGTTGACGACCACAAGAGGGGTGGAATTCGACAATTTAGACTTCACGCTCGAGATGGTGGTTGAGAGTGCTGGCTTGGCTTTCGAGCTCAAGGTCGATGGGTTCAGGTATGGGAGGGTAGAGGCAGAGTTTCATTGAGCGGAATGGGGAGAGTAGGATGGAGTTTCTGTATACTATCAGTATATGAGCGGTGGTATGGATTCATAGATGAATGGACATAATAACCTGCCAACATACCAATACATGATCAGCTTTTCAAATAGTCAGAGAAAAGGCAAGAATCCTCTGTAGATAGATCTTGAAATTAAACGAAGATACATTTGATTCATAGCTGAACAGAGTTAAAGTTCCCCAGGTAAATTGGCAAGCTAGATTAAAGTGAAGTTGCAGCTGAGAAGATTTCCCCTACCGTCCCCCTGAAATATCCCACCCTGTCCTGTACATCCTCACCGACTATCTACGTGGCAAACAAACAACCCATTCACATCCAATCATTTCCATCACCCCTCGGAGTCAGATGCACACAGAAAACTTCTCTCAAAACAAGGCAAAATTTCTCCCTTTCTCTCGAACGAGGCGAGCAGATCTGTACGCCTCACTGCCGATCCTTCGATTACATCTGCACTGCTCAAACTTATATTGGCAATAGATAGACCTGCTGAAAACCCCAGTAGAGAGTAGGATGATTGGGTAAATCTTTCCATACTATCAGAAACGAGGCTGTGCACATCCACGAACCTCTAAACCCTCGTAACGAGTTTGGTCGGTCTACTCGGTCCACACGCGAGATCCAATAATTCTGAATATTGGGTAGAAGGGCCACTGTATTGCAGCTTTGAGTTTATGATTGGTTGTTTGCCCCAAGTGGCGTGGAGGCCGATAGTTCATGGGGACTGATAGTAACATGTGACGACCAAAGCTGAATATATTTTCGGGAATAATCAGGTATACTGTTGGGTCTTAGTGCTTCAGGTTGGGAAGGCTTTTATATATAAGATAAGAAGTGCGCAATCCTGGGTGGTCCAGAGAGTTCGTTGGGAATTTGGGAATGGATGCATGTTGTTCCAATCAGAACACATGAGGAGGCCGAGGAGGCTTTGGGTGTACAACGTCCCTCTCCTCGGGCGTAAACGGTTCCTGAATTTGGTATTACCACAGCACCAGGGGTCTGGGTAGGGTTACAGTACAGTGATGGATAAGGCATTGATAGCCAACGGTACCTGAGCTAGACATTGGGCTAGAGTATCGCAGCCTTGTGGAAGAGATGGAAGATATATTGCTTGCTAAGTGGGGATCTTGATTGATGACGACTATACTAAGAAGTTAATGACTCACAGACTGGTCAAATCATTGAAAGAGTATATAAAGCTCATCCTACACCAGAAAATTGCAACAATAATCGAAGTCATGGGTATACGAAACGTTCCATCCGATTTCCAATCTGAAAGCAAAAAACCAGCATCCCCCGCGAACGCCGATTCGTTAAATCCATCCATAAGCATATTCGTGACCCCGGAAGCAACCGAGTACAGTTACTCAAGGCAAGGCAGACATAGCGGTGACCGAGTCAGTAGTAAGCCTCGCGTGCTCCAGTACCTGACCACCATGCTGGTAACTGATACTCGCTAGGAGCAGGCGCATCGTTGTGCTATCATGCATACAATTTTTGTTCACAAGAAAATTTCCAAGAAGAATAAAGAGAATACATCGAAAACAAGAGGGATTGGCCCCGCCGAGCACTTCGCCACACGACTCGCCTCCAATGGCAAAAAAGCTCAGCCACATATTCGTACGCATTCACATAAAACGAACCGAGACAATTGTATAAGGCCGTGTCGTCGTCGTTGGTGTATTCGAAGATTGAGGATTTTGAAGGGGGGAAGCATTGTGGGTTGCGGTGGCTCCATAAGTCGGGTGATTCCAGACATGTATGGGAGGCTTGGATATCGACCGTGACTATACACTGCTGTGACAGCTTAGGAATGGTGGCGGTGAGTCTTCCCGGTCCTCTTATCCTTCTCTTTCCTTCTCTGGCGCTTTTCCTTTCTCAAATCATGATTGGTACAAGATTTCCTTTCTTCTTTCGCCAGCATCTCTTGAGGTTTCCAGCCATGAGCATGCGTATTATCACACGTTGGCCTTTCAGAATATCCTATCGCTGCGGAGTAGTCCTCGGGACTTATAAAGCCGCACGAATTCAGATGTTCTAAAGTCCAAAAACAAGGTCGACGATGATTCAGGTCAACGCCATCGAACCGTCGAAGATCGAAGAAATGACCACCAATATGCACCATACGTTGCGTCCAGGATCGCTTAGGATTGGTCTGATCATAGAACTCGTGGTCGCAGAAGGTACAGACCGTCCGAACGGGAGGGCCATGTTCGCGAAAATGGGAGATGCTGTGGCCAATCCAGGCTTCGAAATCCCCTGGATAGAACCGCAGATTACAGCCCACAAAGGTAAACTCGCAAGGCAAGTCATAACCATAATTGAAAGGGACCGAGGTGAGGGCTTGGTTCAGGGTCAGTAGCTCCCAGGGTGGTACCTCGCTGGAAAAACTCGAGTTCGAAGACTGAACACTACCCGAAGTGTCACTGCGGCAATGTCTGCTCGAGGAAATGCTCGATCTCGATACCGATGACCTGGAGCTATATGTTGGGCTTGAGAGTGGTGGACGAGTGCGTTGTTCAGGATGGTCGTAGGCTTGGACGGACGACGGAATTGCGGGTTGCGAAGAAGAGCCAATATATCTGGGGCTCTCATTGCGCAGGTATAATTCGTTAACCCTATCGAATTCGTCGTTTTTATCCATCGTCAAATTCGCATGCACAGCGAATGGATGTTTATCTATCAAAGGCGGCCAGCGTGATCGAAAAGAGTGGTGAAATTGTCCCAAATCCACATACGCGGGTGCTGGCAAAACGAAACGATAAAGCTGGGTTGCGTGGAGACGAGAACTCGAGAACCAGCTCTAGGCGCCTTCTAAAAGCCAGGTCTGCGCCAGACGTCCCGTTGACGTCGTTGACAGCCAGGCGCTGCGTTGTGTTGAAGAGAAGAGTAAGTGGTGGTCGAGGAGGAGGGAGCTTGAGGAAGCGGGGGCGGGGGTCAAATTTCAGAAGGTTGTCGCTCGCTTCTAGCAACAGTGACTTCCAGGAAACTGGGACTGGGATCGACGCGAAAATACTTTAAACCCAACAATGATCTTCAAAGGCAAAGGCAAAGGCAACTACTGAGAGCTGGCTACTTCAGGTTCGGGTGTCTTTAAGATGAAAGAGGAAGCGATCAATCCGTCTGGAAAGGGGACGGATTTCCGGTAGCGGTCTGATAACCATGAACACAACCCCAATCCACCCACAACAACCTTCAATACCCGAGTGCAGATGACCTCCTCAGGGGCAAGAGTACACTCCAGGATTCAGATACAGGCCCGTCATTCGCCCAAAAACGACGATGTTTACTTTTCCTTCATTTCCAACTTCAAGTTCCACTAAAGCAACGAGTCACCACAAACTATTCCAAGCTCTCCACGTCACACCGATGCTGCAATTACCCTTCTCTCCGAAACAAAGGGACAAGTCTAGCCAGCGACGTCCATGCAACCAATTGGCTGTTCAAGATGCAAGGGTCTCCATCTGTCACTCATGGTTCGCGCAGCCATCCCGCGATTTCTGCAATGAATGGCTGTGGATATCTGAGAAACAGAGAATGATCAAGGGTCCTCGAAGAATTGGAAGCAAACAGGGCTTTCCATCGTACACCGCTCCCGGAAGAGCTTTCTGAGCTTTTCACTCGTTACATTTCACTCTATCATGGGCTTCTGGAGGTGAAGTGAATTCGGCGTCAAGAAGTCACGAGCCAACACCTTTGTGTCCTGCTAGACGCTGAGTTCGCATCCCGGGGCTCGAAATAGCAGCAAGATCTGCTGAATCAGGCCATTATTCTGCCCCCCTTCGGGACCTTGCTTCGTGGACTTTTGATCGCCGATTTTGAACCCCAGTTAAGCATGTTTTCAGACCGGTTCTTTTTCCAACATCAAGGGATGACCCAGATTTGTTTACTTAATACATGTGGGAGTGCATGGCAGCCAGGCCGATACGTAAGCCAGGAGAAAGAGTGTGCCACACCGTCCTTCGCAGAGCCTCAGCATCCATCGGAGTAAACACTACCTGTGGAAAGGTCGGCCAAAACGGATCACGCAAGTGAGATCCCCGCCTCGGAACGCCTTCAACATGGCACACGAATTGATGACTGCCACATTCGTGGCTGATATATTGAGTTCTGACCGCTCATCGACTGGACAGATCCGATTGGTTTGAAGCCGATCTCTCAGGAGGAGCTCTATATAGCCTACGACTTTCGCCCGTACTGTATACAGACCACAAGCTTGAGATAACTCAAGCACGAGCACGCGGCTCACAACTACCGGTAGGACAACTTCTGCCGTATATACATACTTGAGCAGTGGCTTCAATCTGGCGCACAAAGTACTCGTATTTTTGCAACGACATTTCTCAAATAGCCTCTTTCCCCATTTTCATCTCCAGCCTTGACAATGCCAGGAAATGTAACGCAGCGGATTTCCCTCTCGCTCAAAGTATCCTCATCTTCTCCTCCGATATCCTCCATACTATCGGGATCAAACATGGTTTTCTGATGGTCTTCTAGTGGAGGCATGATAACTGTGAAACTTGCTTTTTGTACTCTCAGAAGTCGAGATAGTTCGATGGAACTGTTTATTAGGGCCCGAAGCGATTGGTCTCTGGTATCGGATGGCTGGATATCGCTGATGGACGCCATGATGGTGTTTATTTGATTGACAACTGAATCTATAATAGCTGCTGTCTCTGTTTGGAATTTCTCTGGTGTCTCTTTACGGAGGATGGCAAGGGTTGTAGAACGCCAGGTGTTTATACTCTCTACTGGGCCTGTAACTCCATTAGCTTTAGCTCAAACCAAATTAAACAGCTTACCAAAGCCACTAATATACTTCTCTACCCTCTCCAACTCATTTGCGTGTTCTTTCGAGAGCCCAACAAAATATGCCTGGAAAATTTCCTCCACCAAAAGTCTGGAAACCAGTGATTGGACAAAATGTATCTTGGACGTCGCAGCCAGCGATTCATACGTAGGGATCAACTGCAACAACCGCTCTTTCATATCCTCACTCGCCTTTTCAACATCTGTCTTCATATCAGCAATTCTTCACTTACATCAACAACCCCCTCCCTCTTCCCAACGTAATACGAATAACACAACATACCAACCCTAACCCTCCTGAAGTTAACAATAACCCAATTCTGCACCCCATTCCCCAGCCTCCCCATACCCTCCCCAAAAACCTCATCAGCAACCTGCTCCCCACTCCTCCCACTACTACTAACCCAACTCTTCAACCCCCTAATCTGCCCCTGCAACTCCCTCACCTCCCCCTCCTTCGCCTTCAACTCCCCCATAGCCTCATTATACGCCTCCCTAAACGCATCGCGATCCAACATCAAACTACTTATCCGTGTCTTAATCTCCCTATCCCTATCCTCACGATTCTGATTTATAGAATTCAATTCCGAGCGCAGGAGACGAAGATCCGTATCTGTTTTCAGGAAATTTTGATGGAGGGACGTATGTTTCGATTGCCAAAACTGAGAAGTCTCACTCTCATTCGTAAGTTTGTGACTTAGCAACGTCAATTCCTTCTCGAATTCACTCTCCATCTTCCCCATTTCCTTCTCCAACTCCTTTATCCGCTTATCCTTCCCGCTTTCCGCAGAAGCAGCATCTTCGTCGTCTGAGTTGGCTTGCGTAGTGGATTTTGAGGATTTGGTCGAAGAGGTTTCGGCGGATTCGTGTTTGGCTCGTTCGCGGTGGTTGAGCGCGGCGCGCGGTGGGGTTGCGATCGGGGATTTGGAGGGGGAGGAGGATGGTGGGGCGCGCAGGGAATTGGTGCCGCCGGAGCGAGGGGGCTTTTTGGGTTCGGGCGGTGTCATTGTGTTTGTTGAGAGGTAATTGAGGGCGTGGATAGTGACATTTTTGGGGGTTTTATGGAAGGGTTGGTCAAGGTGAACTTCCTTCTAGAAGAATATCTCGCTGCCTGATGCGGGGCAGGGAAAAGTGGGTCGTTCATGAGGCTGAGAAGGCTGCGATGCCGTTTTGGATTGGTAAGATTAGCAGGATTCGGATTTGGGGGTTGATGTTGGAGAAAGTGCCAAATTCAGTGGAACTTTCATCGTGTCCTTGGGAAATACTGTTCGCCTTCAAAACATTCTTTATTTTGGTTGAGTTTGATGGTCGTTGAAAGCTCAACCTATTCCCAAATTCGGGTAGGTCGGGGGATATAAATCTCCAATGTCTACTTTATGTAGGTGGCCGAAGAGAGAATAATACAAAGTCCAGGCTGCAAACTTCTGTTCCATCAAACTATTTATAGCTTCAATTTAAATATGCTGATTCGCCCACTTGCCAATGAAATTAATTGTAGCTTGATCCACCACCTCCGGCTGAGACGCATTCAAGAAATGAGCGCCGTTAGGCACCGTTATAAGATCAGCCGACTTCGCATTAACGAAAAACTTGATCTCCTCCTGAGCATTGCTGACACTGTATACAACGTCATCTGTACCGTGGAGCCACAGGACCGGACATCGGACATTGAAGAGTCTGCCATGGAGCCCGTCACGCTCTCTCAAGTTGATAGCAGCCATGCGGGCGCGGCGACGACCGTCGTCTCCTCGATAATTTTCTTGGATAGTTTTGGTCCAGAAGTCTCGGATCGATTGATCACAATTCTTGCCGAGACCGCTGTCGATGAGGAAGTTACAGTAGCCTTCATCGGGCTGAAAATTCGGGGTCGGTTCGGTAGTCGTCCATTGGTCGATGGGACCGGTGCAGGCCGAAACTCCATCCCAGCAACCTAGTTTTCTTGCGCGTTCTGATTCGTAGTCCATAGAGGTGCCTAGGGGAATAATTCCCTCGATTCTGTTTGGTGCAAGCAACGCCATCCGAACTGTAATCCACCCACCCTGAGAGGTACCCAGCACAAAAGCTTTCTTAATTCTAAGAGCATCCATGACTTGGAGGTTCATTATCGCTGTATCCCAATAGGTGAAATTCTCTGAATTGGTTCTTGTCTTGCCATGACCCAGCAATTCGATAGCGAGGAGGTTGGCTTTGTCGGTGAGAACCTGATTTGCATATTGGCTTCGAAAAAGGTCTGAGCTCGTAGTAAGGAGTTGACGAGGACTAGTGTTGGCTTCGAGGCATCGAACGGATAGGGCATCTGATATCTGAAAGCATGGTTAATAAAGTCTGCAATCCAATGCAGAAGACTAACCCAGCATCGATGCCACCCAAATGAGGGACGTGTATTGTTTTGACTGCCATGATGGGTGCAGATAGTCTAAGCAGGATAAACAGGGTTGCCATTTCAAAGCATCACACATTACTTATCGTGGTGTTACTACTCTATCCCCCGCAGTAGGTTGCTCCACAATTACCCCATACTTACTTAAACTTGCCGTCATGCCGCAGCCCAAGCGTAACTACTCCGCATTCTATCCACGTTAGTTTTTCTGTGTAAAGAATGCTAAAGCCTCGGTTAATCTATGGAAGGAAGATTGACTTATGAACATGAGAAAGAAATGAATGTAAAGGGAGGAAAAACCCCAATTCCTTCCGGTCGTTGAGTTTTGTGGAAGGCTAATTTTGCTTGCTTTATACATGCTCGGCCAAACTTCAGTTATCCTCTTTGACTAGCAGAACTCCAGCAGCCGGAGTGCGGTACCGGGTGGCAATTCTGACGCTGACTGACAGATCTTGGCTGTTGGCATGTCTCGAAGCGTGGGAATTGCGGCGTTCTCGCAAAAGGTTCCACATCTCGCCATCAAATTGTCCAGTTCTTCGTGGAGCTGATACGAGTTCTGTCGTTTTCTCCCGCTGGTTTTTGTGAGCAGACTTGTCGCTTCCCTGCTGAGACCAGATCTCCAATAATTCATCGAGAGAATCAAATTCAAATTCTCTGGTTTGTGAAATCTTGAGCCCATGTTAGATCATTCTCGGCATATGGAGTTTGTTTGGTTGACAGAACTCTTCGTTTGGTAGCAAGCTTCTCGGCCATGCTGACCGTATTTGCGTGGCTTGTAAATAAGGAGATGACTTCCTCGTGACATGTTGACTCAAGTTCTAAAATCTGGTCCTTGCTCAGGTTGGTATAATCGCCAGCTGGCAACTTGATTGAGTCGACCTAGTAACTATCCTCCTGGGTGGAAATTTCTGCTTGTATAAGAGTCGGAAAGGACCGAGATCATTCACTTCAGCGGGGACATAGAATGTCGTAGCCAAACAACCAAGTGCACGTGCAGTCTATATTATTCGGAGAACTTCCAACGGACATGTACTTGCCTGGTAAAGTCTCGAGAAAGTAAGATCAGAAAAGGGAAATAACTCACAAATGACTAAGGCTGTTGATCAAGACTCAAAAAATATCAGCTCGTGAGGCGTTCGACTTGAAAAAGGTAGAAAGGGGTAATTTTACGCACTCTTGAGTTTTCGGATTTAGAAAAGAGGAGACTCATATTATCCTGAGCGAAGCATAAAATGTCTCCTCGGGAATTGCGAATGGTCAATTTCCGCCAATTTGAGCTCGGCGATTCTTTTCTCAATCCTCCTCTTTTCGCTCTAGGTGGACACTTCAAAATCTGAGACCACGTTCCAGTCGCTTCGAAGTGCTGGTTCGAACTATCGAGAATATGCATATGCGGAAAGATTAAGTCTAGGAATCCCAGCAGGGTGAAACTTGGCACATTGACTGGGCAGTCACGCTGCAAGTCACAGACCCCGTTGGCCCCCACCGCGGGGTCTTGTGTTCTGCCGTCCACAATGAGCTCTCGGTTCTTGTATGTCCTCGTCACAACATTGCTATGTGGTAGAGGAGATTTCGTTTGCATAGGCTCTTCGCTTGTTACAGTTGGCGCTCTGGACATGGCCGAATGTAACCTTCCAGTAGCAGAATTGCCGGGGTACTTCTGCTCGGAGGAGCCCACGAATACCTCCAACACCTCCACTTCGGGATCCAAATTCGTGCAGGGCCTTCCGTGATATGACTGCGGCACGGACTGGGAGGGTGGGTAAGGCACGAAATGACATCCGTGGAGGCAGAGTCTAGATCTCAAAGACCGCAGATGTGACAGCAGTGCAGCACATCTTTCTCCCTATTCGGCCCAATGATGAGCTGGAGACGATGCTTTTAACGGGGTCGGTGTATCGCGTGCGATTGCCGTGTGGACCGCAACTCGGGAGTTGTTTGACAGGTTTTTGTGGTTCGGCGCTCTGTGGTTGGCGGCTCAAGATCGGACGTACACGCGGGAAAAGGAATCGCTCGTGCCTCGAACGTTGGGTTCGATGAAGGCGTTTGAACCTTTCTCGACCGAAATTCTGGGCCGCGCCTGTTGACCTAGCTCTCGCCTTGGAGTAACCCGAGTGCGACATGGGACGATAATGAAGCCCATGGTCGAGCAGAAAGACAGACGATACAAAGAGTATCAGAGTGAATAATGGCCGAGTATATGAACCCGGATGTTCTGGGCCCTCAGCGGCGAGACAGAGGTTAAAAGTGTTTGGCGAGCTGTAGATGTGGCTGAAATGCAGAGCCCTGATTGCGTAGAACTTGGTGAAATTTGTGTGACACTAATGCATGATGCTATCATACTGGGACGTCATCGCCAAACCCCTCCTCGTTTTTTTACAAGCCCTTGTCTTGGGCTTATCCAAGGAGGGCGGGGGGAAAACTAAGGAAAATGGTTCGAGGGATGCGGCAGCGGCACGCCATCTGCGAAGATGGATGGATGATTTTATCCAGCGGAGAAAGTTCCTCAAATCTGGAGTCGTACAGGACGAAAATGAAAATGCTTCGTCCCAATGTTTTCCAAGATTCTGGCTGCGGCGGGCTGACCCGTGGTGTTTGGTGTTTGGTGTTTGGTGTTCTGTTCTGTCGAATTTTCCCTTGGGTTATCCTAGTGGCTGCGGCACATTTCACCTTTGCAGCGTCCCCATGATCGAGCCGATCCGGATCTTGCCAGAGTGCCTCATCATCTCTTCATGCCAGATGCTAGCAAATTGGACAGCGGATCTGCGTCCCATCAATACAGCTGTAGAGATATCTCATCAGGCTCCCTGTGGGCAAGACCCCGTCTGACCTGCGCCTGGATAGAATGAGAAAATAATCAGCCAGCCGTCTCCCTGTGAAAACTTCCGGCGTAGCACTTACCATTTTGAGGATTTAATTAGCCTTCCCTCCCCCTCCGTGCGTGCAGACTGAAGATAGACTTTGCAAGTCAGGCAGCCGGAACGATAACCCCCGGTCAAGAAGCGCGTTGCCGTTTGTTTTATTATTATTGCCGCGAGCACTCGCCAGTTCGTACAATAATAACAAGCCATATTGCGAGAGACGTGGAGAGAGGCCGTGAAGTTCAGGTCGGATCTTTCTCGGCGCTGCATTCTGCATTCTGCATTCTGCACTTGCACTTATAAACTTCAACACTCACGCGCTCTTCGGCCCAGTCAATTTGATTTGGCAGCGGCTTCTTCCCCTTGCGGATTGAATAGCGGATCGGATCCCAAAAAGTTCCTTTTTGCGCCTATTCGTCTTTTCGCCTTGGCTCCTAGTTCTATTTCTGAATAATCCTTCTGCGCGCGCACTTTGCAGATCTTGAACAGGGCACCACCCCACCACCAGACGTCTCCCCATCGCAACACCATCTCTTGAAACACGACGTTTTCCCGAAACCTAGAAATACCCTATCTAAATATCACGAGATTACAGACTGCCGCTATGCCAGATCGCCATGAAGAGGAGCGGGTGAGAGCTTGTTCGCGTTCCCGCATTCCCACAAACAGAGCTGACCAGTCACAACAGAGTGAGGAAGGCTCCGTCGGACTGCCTGACCTTGGAGACAGCATCGATGCCGTAACCTTCGAACAGATCCTGGAGATGGATGACGATGAGGACGAGCGCGAGTTCAGCAAGTCTATTGTCTTTGGTTTCTTCGAACAAGCCGAGCAAACCTTTGAGAAGATGGACAAGGCACTGTAAGTGGGCGCATGACAATGGCAATCACGGCTTGCGGCAGCAGAGGACAAGAAGCTGATATGAATGATGCGCCCCGAACAGTGAGAAAGGCGACCTCCCTGAATTATCGTCGCTCGGCCATTTCTTGAAAGGCTCCTCGGCTACCCTGGGTCTCACGAAGGTCAAGGACAGTTGCGAGAAAATCCAGCACTACGGTCAGCTGAAGGACGAGGCTGGTACAACGGACGAACCTGACGAAGATTTATGCCTCTCCAGAATCAAGGAGACGCTGGTATTGGTTAAAGAGGAGTATGAGGAGGTAGAGAAGGTTCTGAAGAAGTTCTATGCAAGCTGAGATGGGCGCCGTTGTGTAGAGGGCGTTCTCGTGCTGGATGACCTTTGGCCCAAGCAACAATGCCATCGGACTTCAGCAGCGAAATTGGAGCTCACGCACGAGCAGTGGGCTTCTCTTACTACAATGCTCCTCATGGCTCTGGCGTCTGGGTTCTCGTTTTTATGTCTGGAGCTAGCTTCATGGCATGGCTGGGTGTCTTTTTGCTTACGATTCGGTACTACTCATGGTTCCACGGAACATGGGAGATAGGATGATGATTTACGAAATGGAATGGCAGACACGGACCAGATCTTTCTGATGACTTCGTGAATTGAAATAACTATTCATATTGGCTGGAGTTTGAAGACTCAACCTACTCAACAGGCTAACGGGCGGGGTTTCAATTAGGATTCCCAGCTCCTCCCACAAATAAAAGATTACCCATTCTCCACGAGACCTTTTCTGCCTATCAACCCCTCCCCCTGGTCGCCCCACATGTTCACCGGTCAATGTCTCTGATCGGCATATCAGATAATATAAAGATCCACATTGTGAGGTATTGGACGGCCTACTTCCTTCGAGATCTCCATTGCGGAGATGAATCGGTGACTTATCGAAAGCTTGACCCTTTCACTGCATACCGCTTCCCATTTCTATTATAACAAAACACTCGGACCGTGCCATAACTTACTGCATATCAACACTTGCCTCAATCCCATACGCCTCTTCGCCATCCTCCCCCTTCACGGCCCCCATTCTACAAATATTCAACCTCTCAATTCTTACATCTTCCATCCAAGTGAAATCCTCCCAATCCTCAAGTAATTCAGAAGCATCGAATGTCAATTTCCCCTTTCTCTTCCCGTGCCCACCTCCTCTCCCTTTCCCCTTGACACCGGGCACATAAATCGTATTCACAACCGTAGCATGCAATAACAGTGGCCTGTCATCAGGAACAAGCAATTCTGCCTTAGTGAAAGCATCTTTAAGCCGCTGGCAGAAATTGAGCAGAGTGGGTGAAGATGTGACAGGTGGTACGAAGAGAGTTGAGGTGCTGGAGGGGGCGTGCATTGATTGTAAGCCTTTAAGCGTTATCCTTAATTCTTCTTTCTCTTTAGAATCCTGATTCGCGGCGGTCGAGAGCATTTCCCTCAGATTCAAAGATTTGAGAAGAGAAATAGCTGACTCGATCCGCTCGCTGCTCAGGAGAGACATGACGCCCAATGTCAGATGCAGTGTTCCTAACGGCCTAACAGCGGTTTCTGGGATTCCATCTGGGTTTTCGGGCGTGTGTTGCGTGATAGATGAGCGGAAGGCTGAGAGGGAGGATTGGAGTTGGGGGCGAGATGAGGGGGTTATGAGGGGGATGCAGAGGAAGTGGGTTAATTTTGGGACTGGAGGTTTGGGTGGCATTTTTGTATTGGGAAGGCTTTAGGAAAAGTCAAAGATGATTATGAGGAGCGAGTGTTAATGCGAGATAAATGATGGAGTTGCAAAGAGGTTGAGGTAAGATCAGGCCCGATAAGTATTGCGGCCCGGCCTACAAGCTTCATTTCCATCCCCAGTAATTGGGGTGAACAAAGCCGCCTACAAAAACAACTGAAACTAAGTCATGATGATTGATTCATGATCTCGTATTCTGCATGAAGTGTAGCTTTGCTGCGCTTACTAGGATGTCAAGAAGTGCCATTCAAGGTCGTCGTTGCAGAAACAAGCAACCTCGTTTGCACTCTCCCAGCCCGGCTCTCTCTGTCTTCAACCACACCCATTCCACACTTCCCAAAAAAATTATCTACACTTTCATCAGCCGCAGAGCAGAAGCTAGGGCCATGGATTCAGGGGACTCTGATTCAAACATCTCGGACACCTCTGTCGAGCTCCCAGAACCTAATTCGCAGCCAGCAAACGAAACCCTCCAAGATCTAACAGGCGAAGCAGACGATGCGGCGTCGCCTTCCAGTTTGAACTTAACTGATTCCAATGGCACGCCAGTGATCAGACCGAGACCTTATCAAGAGGAGATGGTGCAAGAGAGTTTGAAGAGGAATATCATCGTTGCGGTGAGTTTTGATTGTCACGTGGGTGTATATTATATCAAGGCTGACTTTTGGTGAGATGGATACTGGAAGTGGGAAGACGCATGTGTGAGTTAAGTTTCACATTTAGATCTTTCTTGTTCTGTTCTTTGTCGTTCCATTCTCCTTGGCCTGCGTTGCTCGTTCTTCCTCTGTTTGCAATCGACCCAATTTCAAGCCTTTTCGTCTTTGAAACTATCCAACTAATTTAATACTGAACTTGCAGTGCGGTTATGAGAATATTCCATGAGCTTGACCGCCTGCCCTCAGAACAGGTAGCTCATCCCCGTCTCTACGCAAAATTGTCAACTAATTTCTTTTAGTTAATATGGTTCTTGGCCCCCACAGTTTCGCTCTGCGAACAGCAATTCGAGTACATCAAATCCCATATAAGCTCTATACAAGTCAAGTTTCTCAGTGGGGCTGACGGCGTCGATCGTTGGACCGATCAAAGCCTGTGGGATGCAGTTCTTCAAAATGTGAAGATCGTTGTTTCTACGTACCAAATATTGCAAGATGCTCTGACCCATGGCTTCATAGGAATTGATAAGTTGGGTTTGATAGTGTTTGATGAAGGTACGTTTCCCATCCCAGCAGCATCGATATCTACTAACTTCTTGAGCTCATAATTGTGTCGGCAAACATCCCGGCTCAAAGATCATGACCACTTTCTACCATACACGAAAAGCCAAGGGCCTGAATGTTCCACACATCTTGGGACTTACAGCAAGTCCTGTCATGAGATCGGATCCCAGTTCCGTCAAAAAAATCGAGGAGACTCTGGATGCAATATGCCGCACACCCACAAAGCATCGCGCTGAGCTGCTACTACAGGTCAAGAGGCCAATCTTGTCAGAAGTCTTCTATGAAAGTCTTCCCCCAGCAGACAGCCTATCTAGATATACGAAAACCATTGCAAGCCTCGGACAGGCGTATGGAAGACTCAAAATCGAGGAGGATCCATATGTTCTTTGGTTGCTGAAAGATCCTACGGATAAAAGTCGGAGGGCACTGGAAAAGGTCCGTCTCAATCGCAAGACCACTAGCACTTCTCAAATGAAGAGCTTTCATGCTACTACTTTGAAGATCTGCAATGAATTAGGAGCATGGGCAGCGGACTGCTACGTCTCGGAAGTGATAGCAAGGTTCCTCGAAAACGCGAGCGATGCTAAGAGTTCTATCGGAGTATGGGATTTACCAACTGCGGAGAAGAAGTATCTTGCTCAGACGCTACGAGATGTTCAAATCACTCAAAAGACCTCTGAATTGCCCCAAGTAATTGATATCTCTGACAAGGTCAAAAACTTGATCTGTCTCTTACTTGCAGAGCCTCCTACATTTCGTGGGATCGTATTCGTTCAGGAGCGGGCTTTGGTTTCGGTTCTTGCTCATCTCGTTACCGTCCATCCAGAAACCCGCGGCCGATTTAAGGTTGGAACCATCGTGGGCATGTCCACCCATAGCAATCGTTCCCCTGAGATTTCTGAACTTCTCGGGGTAGATCCAGAAACCAACACGCTCGCCGATTTCAGAGCGGGGAGACTCAATCTTGTCATTGCAACAAGTGTTCTAGAAGAGGGGATAGATGTACCTTCTTGCAACGTCGTTGTTTGTTTCCAAAAGCCCGCAAATCTGAAGTCTTTCATCCAGCGACGAGGACGTGCCAGAGCTCGAGATTCCAAGCTTGTGCTACTCTTAGATTCTAAGGAATCAAGATCGACACAATGGCAGCAACTTGAGAGGGATATGAAAGGTCTCTTTGAAAACGATATGCGCATGCTTCGTGAGCTTGAGATTCTCGAAGGCTCAGAGCAGCATGATGGTCGCTGTTTTCGAGTTGATAATACCGGGGCTTTTTTGGACTTGGACAACGCGCTACCGGTAAGAAGCTTTGATATCTATAACACTATTCTTGAAGTTTCAAAACCAGAATTCAAGACAGCCCTCAGACCTCAAGAGTTGAGAATCTTCCTGTATTCCAGGGGAAATGGTCTCGAGGAATTACTAACTTTACCAATCTCATAGCACTTGCATCATTTTTGTGCCACTTTGCCGGCAAAACAGTACGTGGACTTAAGGCCCGAGTTTATATGCACACCTGTAGAAGGATCTCGCCTTCGAGCCAAAGTCATCCTCCCTCTTTCAGTTCACGAAGCAGTACGAACAGCTGAAAGTCAAACATCGTGGGCCAGTGAGAAGAATGCCATGAAAGATGCTGCTTTCGAGGCATATATGGCACTGTACAGGGCAGACCTTGTCAATAATCATATGCTACCACTTCTGAGGCATGGACTGGATGTGGATGAGCTGGTGACAACGAAAGTCGAGACACGAGTATCGTTGATGATGGTTAATGAACAGCTGAACCCATGGATCCATGTCGCCCAAAAGAGGAAAGAACCAGACGAGATGTTTCATCATGCAGTGAAAATAGGAAATTTGCAGATCGAAATGTATCTCGCTGTCAGATTACCGCCGATGCCAGTATTTCAACTGTACTGGGACGCCGATACGGTGTTGACAGTAAAGGTTGTTCCTGATACAACGATGACCACTGGGAATTATGAGAAAGTGCAAGATGAGACATTATTTTTACTTGAAGCTGCATTTGGTTCTAGGGTTGCGATCCAGAAAAAGCGCCATATCATTCTCTTTTCGACACCTGGGACCTCTCCGCTTGAATGCCGAATTGGCAACCACATGGAAGCTGACCACTACGACTTTGAGAAAAACCCTTCATCAATAGGTTTGATTCGAGATAAAACACAAAACAACATTCGTTACAGATACCAAGCGTCTCTTCCAAGTAAACCGGCATTACAGAGTGTCAAGCTGCCATATGACGGGTATGAGAATACGCCGGATTCGCCGCATCTCTCCTTGAAGAGAGTCTCTCGAAAGGCTGATTTCCTTCAAAAAGACCTAGCAAACAATGAAAAGCCATCCAGCAGGCCATTCTCTCGAGTGTTGCCTACGTCTAGGTGCGTTGTGGATCAAGTCCCATTCGCTTACGTTCAGTTTGCGCTGCTCATCCCGTCAATAATGCATCGTTTCGAAGTCTACCTGGTTGCCGAGATGCTTTCTAAGTCGATTCTTGGGGTAGTGAAGATATCAGATCTTGGACTTATTGTCACAGCTCTTACTGCTTCTAGTGCGAATGCCGGTACAAACTACCAGCGCTTAGAGTTTCTGGGAGATTCAATTCTGAAGCTTTGTGCTTCAATACAATTGGTTGCAGAATTCCCTTTATGGCATGAGGGTTATTTGTCCGCGAAGAAGGACCGCCTCGTTGCAAACTCGAGACTCTCAAGGGCCGCAGTGGAGCTTGGGCTGGACACGTTTATCATCGTAAAACAGTTTACGGGACTGAAGTGGAGACCTCTCTACGAGGAGGACTTAATCGGGGCAAGCATAGATGGCATGAGAGAGGTCTCTTCAAAAGTACTAGCTGATGTGGTGGAAGCCCTGATAGGAGCTGCTATGGTTGATGGAGGGTTTCCAAAAGCCCTCACATGCCTTCAGATCTTCCTTCCCGAACTGCAATGGAAAACTTTCGACGCACGACGAGCTGAAATATTCTACCGAGTCGCTGACATCCAGCTTCCTGAGACTTTGAAGCCACTTGAGACCTTGATAGGTCACATTTTTACTAAGAAGGCGCTCCTCCTCGAAGCCTTCACTCACGCGTCATGCAATTCCGGTTCCCAATCTCTGGAAAGACTGGAGTTTCTGGGTGACTCGCTGCTGGACAACATTATCGTTAAAGCCATGTATTCTGTTGAACCTGAGCTCTCTCATTTTCAAATGCATCTCTTACGAACCGCTCTGGTCAATGCAGATTTCCTAGCATTCATTTGCATGGACTAGAGTATCGAGCAAGAAATTTGCAGTCTTCGGCCATCAAACAGTGGCAGCGACTCTACCGGCTTCGATGAAGTAGCCACAAAGGTCAGAGTGCCCCTCTGGCGATTTATGCGGCACATGTCTCCTGAAATGGGCTCCGAACAAGCAGATACACTAAAACGGTTCACCGAGCTCCAGCCCCAAATCAAAACTGCCATCAAGAGTGGCTCGCACTACCCCTGGGCCCTTCTAGCCAAACTCCAAGCGCAAAAATTCTACTCCGATATGGTCGAGTCCCTGTTGGGCGCTGTCTGGATCGACTCGGGTTCTCTGGACACATGTACCTCAATCGTCGCGAGAATGGGGATCCTGGCGTACTTCGAACGCATAGTAAAGGAAGGTGTTCATGTGATGCATCCCAAGGAAGAGTTAGGCGTTTTGGCAGACACGTCCGAGGTTAAGTACACGTTATCCTTGGGAGAGGAGGATGGCGGCGCGAAACAGTATGCGTGCGAGGTGTTTGTTGGTGATGACAGGATTGTGGAGTACGTTGGAGGGGTGAGCAAGATGGAGGCGCAGACTAAGGCTGCTGAGCTTGCTGTTTCTATTTTGAGAGCGAGGAAGGCCGCGGGGTTGGTTGGTGAGAAGATGGAGTTGGACGTTGATAACGAAATTGATGGCGATTCTATGGTGGAATAAGGTTTGGGATGTTGGGTGTTGGACGTCGGGTTGGCGTTTATGGCGTTACG
>Ga0247778_1000104_pt1 | contig 145990 bp, 163 predicted proteins | sample UWRJL049202B5_FD_179939 | JGI IMG/M metagenome (GOLD analysis project Ga0247778, IMG submission 179939) | Plant litter microbial communities from Arlington Agricultural Research Station in Wisconsin, United States - UWRJ-L049-202B-5 | ecosystem: Environmental > Terrestrial > Plant litter >... | reverse complement strand
TACCTTGTTTGATATTCTCCTTCTTTACTCTAGGCCATAAGTATACGCGAGACCTGTTCTTCTTTCTCCGCCGCCATCTCTTGTATTAAGCGTCTTGCAAAATCGCTGTCACCCCCTGTTACAACTTCAAATGTTTCCAAAAAATGTGGCCTCAAAGTCGGACTAATATCCATCATTCTACTTTATTCATTCTTTTGCCCTATATATTCTCCCCCGCGGTATTAGCTGAAGCAAATCCAGAACCGGCACCTATTACCTTGGGGCCATCCGTCTACACTGGCGACGTGACCGACTATTATGATATTCCCAGGGGAGATGCCCCGGCTAGTTGCGAGCCCTATCTAAGTCAATTGAACCAGTATTTAGGAGAGGTATTTTCAATGTCTGGTGCAGCTTATGACGTCTTGGTCAAGTTGACAGACCGAACAAGCACAGAGACGGAGTTTGTAACTGGCTCTGAGGTCAGGCTTTTATACAACTTTTGGGGTATCGATCTTTGGGACTATTCACGGAAGAAGGTTGATCAGATACCAGAAGCTGTTCTTGAATCATTTAGAGTGATCAAAGGTTTGCCGTATAGTTTCCTGGGCTTAAAAAGGCTAACATTTGGACCTCCTAGCCGTCTATCAAGCCCTTACCCCACTTGCTCTTAAGTCCCGCACTCCTAAACCCAGGTTGTATTGCGATTCGACGTTCCTTGTTTGGACAGATACAGCCTATACTACAGACGGTACCAAAGTACCTGAAGTCCCCTTTTCTCAAGTAATGGGCAAGAATATACCCGAAATCTCGTTAGCATTCTTCATCAAAACTCGTATTTGTTTTGACATTTGCAGGGCCTTTCGCAAGCGGATTTTATTATCCTGATAAGAAAGAATACGTGGATCTATCGAAGAGTAGTGTAATGCGAGCTTCTCGTTGCACAAACCGTGGATTACGTGGATTCAACCTTCCCAAATTAGATACACTCGTCCTATGTCCAGGCGTTTTAAAGGGAGATCTTGGCCTGCAAAGTATCGCCCAGTTTGCCAACGGACAGGAGTCCATTACAGTAGGTACCAGAGACCCTGATAATGGTGGCGTTACTTCCGAAGGTGACTCGTTGGAGGTGTTCAAGGGGTTGACTGCAGTATGGCTGCATGAAATGTCACATCTCATTGGAAATTCGATGGAAAATGATGGTAAGTACCCTCCAAAATTCCTGGTACAGTTCTAACCCGCCGAGCTCCAGTAATCGACCAGCCTGGGTACGATATAAACGAGCAGCCGCTTCCCCAAGACAGAGATCAGGATGGTTCTATCCTCCGAAGCCAACTTGCATACGGATTCAAAGGAGTTACCAATCTGGCCTTTGCCAATCCCGCAAAAGCGAAATTCAACGGTAAGAAACTCCTCCACGAAACCTTGGTCCAAGTCAATAATCATTAAGTAATCCTCACTAATGAATCACAGCGGACTCATACACACTTTATGCGTTGGGCTGCTATCTCAGTAAATGGGATTGGGCACTTGGCGCCGCGATGCCCTTAATGGTCGATATCCCTCGGAATACATAGCCACGCAGCTTAAGCACGGTTCTGGTAAGGCTGTAGAGTTACATAGATTGGTCAAGCAATTGTGGCTGTGGCTATCAAATATTTTATCTTACATTGGACGAATGACGGGCACACGGCACGGCGGGAAACATAATCCATAGCAAGTAACGCTTTGAAACTTAAACTCAAACATAAATGCAAAACGAAATTCTTACATTGTTTCGTTTCAAGAAGGGAGTCTTTCTTCTCTGCTTAGAATGAGAGATGTTACGACTTGCTGTGCAGCCCGGAAAACTAAGCTCAATCGCTTTTGAGGGAGTGGCAAGAACGTGTAACTGAGTGACTGGCTGAATGCAAGATATCAATCGACGATAGCTTCTGATCTTTATCTTCCATAGGCTGGTTATGTAGCCCCGACTCAACTTCGATACGCAGATTTGGAGTCAGAAAAGACTACTATATGTCTACTTGACTGAAGATAGCCTGTAAGATAACATGACCAGCGTTCTGCCTCAGCCTAGGCTTCTTCAGCACCAGAATTCCGACGTTCGAGTTTACGAAGCCTCTGCTCTATGCGGTTCGCTTGAGCAATTAAAATTGCCGCTTCCTCTTCTTTTCCTTCCTTGGTAGTGGGTCGTTTGTAGGGTGGGTCCGGAGCGCAGTCATAGGTGGGTTGGCCTGCTAGGAGTGCCTTATCCCTGGGCGAGTTAACTGCCTCTACCCCAAGTAGACGGACTTGTTTGTTTTGAGGAGTCTTCGTGTATGCCGTAGGATTGTCTTTCTCCTCCTTGCCCCCAGCTGGTTTCTCGTTTGATGGCTCGTCGGGCACCGGCCCTGACGCTGACGTTGCCTCAAGGGACATATCAGTCACGTTTAGGTTATCTGCCGCATCGGTGTGTGCATCAGGACAAGAGTCTGCGTCGGATTGGGGCGTTTTCTGGTTTAATGATGGTCGTGGTGCGCTGCAACCTCCTTCGTCGTCTGAGTATACGGATGATGAGGCTGTTTGAGGGGCGCTTGTTTCGGCAGGGGTGTTGGACATGATGTGTTTGCGTAGGCCGACGTGAAAATTTGATCCGAGCTCTTTTCGTTGGCAAATGATAATTTGAATGTTTTTGGGGTTGCTTACGAAGGTAGCGGATCAAAAAACGGTAGAAGTTTTCGTGCTTGAAATATCTTTCGCGAGAACTAGGCATCAGCCAACTTGATGTTGGTTGGATTCATTGCATTTGCCTCAGTCAGAAGGGCCACTGGTGGGCTTCGTTCTAGCACATTTGAACCATGCGCAGTACTTGAGTCCACCGCCAACATTCATGGACCGCCCACCAGTATCAAGGTGAGCATCAATTATGCACAAATCTTGATACTAGATACGGCAATGCGAGTGCGCCCTACTCGTGTGATGGAAAAGGGAAGTGCAACGGGGTGCTTAGTAAAAAATCTGACGGGTTCTTGCACGACCTAGTGTCCTATTATACTTAGAATTTTAAAATGTAGAAATATACTTTACTTGTAAGTAGTTCTTTGCTTGCGGAGATCCACATCACTCTCTGAAGTTCCAATATAGCCCAAATACCACAGCAGAAAATGTACCACCTATGAGTACAATGTTTCTGAGAGCATTGAACATGCTTCGCCGGGTCGTAATACCAATCCACTCTTTCAATGCCGCTTTCTCATTAACATGAGGAAAGGGCTCCTTAGGAATGGGTTTGCCTAGGAACTTGCACAAAGGCTCCCATCCACTCCCCAGCTCATACTCAAGCAACCTTTCAGGAGGCGTCACAGCTCGTATAGTATCGTAGTGCTCATAATACGCGGCTCTCAAATTTGCCCTCATCTCCTCCTTGTCTCTCGCATGCCATTTGACCTTGGTAATAATCATCATGTTCTTTCTGATCCGACCAACACAATGTGGGTCGAGAAAGCAAGCACCTTGTAGATTGGGTTCCACATGCCATCGAAGAGTGGCTTGTGACTTTGCTCCCAGGCTTCAAAATCCCTCTGCACGAGGACTACCTTAGCTTCTGGGTACGCGGCGATAAGTTCCGGTCCAAAATACGCGGGAGGTGTATCCGTCACGGCTTCGCAGTGGCCGAGCAGACCGTCAAACTCCTTTCTCCAGTTTAATGTTGTAGGATCCCCCTCATATTTTGCTCGGGCAAGCTCGATCCATATGTTCCACTCACGCAAGTTCTGGCTTGTGTTCAGGTTGTGGAAGACATCATTGTAACCGAGGATGTGAAAGGCCACTTTCATCGCTGCACAGGGTCTTAGCAAGCTGCACCATTACAATATTGAGCAATGATCACTTACAGGCGGTGCCCGTCCGTGATAACCCCAGATTGAGAACTTGCATAGGAACAGTTCGGTGGCACTTGCGTCTATCGATATTCAGATTCCCGGGAAACATCTTGGGGTCGAAATAGGCTTTCCATTTCGCCACTTGGGCATCGTCAACCGAAGCCATAACAGGATTTGATCTGACGTCGTGGATGGATGAGAGTCGAATGCCAAGCTTGTGAGTTTGCGAATGTGATAAGACTGGAAATTGAGCTCGCTCATTCACCAGATTTGAAACCGTTTCTGTGGTGGGGACGTCAGTCGATCTATTGTTAGACGCTATTGTTGCCGGTGGCACAGCAACTGCCAACTAATCTTAAACATCATCCAGTCCTCCGACCCCTTTCTTCTCTCATCACGACATCACGAAACTGTCGACCAAATCAAGGAAGCCAACAATTGCCATCAGGAAAGATGCACTCAACAGCAGCCGAAACCTCACTTCGCGTCCTCCATCTTCTCCCGGTCCTCACCTCGACAGCCACCCTCATGTATGCTGTCGATGAGCACATATTCCTAGGCACGTGGATGCACCCAGGATTTCGCGAACGAGCAAATTCCCATCTTCCAGCATGGTTTTACAACTGGGGCCGTCGAGGTCGGTGGCCAATTATCCTGGGATATCCGGCCAACTACACGCTGGGCCTCCTCAATGTCGTGATCGCAGGCCGGCAGATACGTACTGGTAGTGCTGCAAAGTGGTATGCCTTGGGCCTGCTGTTCAGTGTAGGACACATTGCCATCTATGCGAGAAAAGCTATCGGACTGCTGGCGGATATCAAAGCGGATGTTCCCAAAGGCAACAGCACGCATTCGATGGGTGTGTGGCTGAAGATGAACATGCTGCGCACCGCCACAACAGATTTTCCTGCGTGGCTATGCTTCATAACCGCGGCCCTCAAAGCGCTGTAAAAAGTGCCAAGTTACGTCACTGAAGAATGTTGGAAATACGGATGTGTTGGATGCGAAGATTTTGAGTTTCGTCTTCGTGGGGGGATTTCCGAGCGAACGAAACCACGGAAGTACTGTATGTTTCACAGAAAAATTGCCTACGATAAAAACAAACGAATTCCAGACAACCACAATAATGGACTACTCTTCACTCTTCTGCAAAGAACTCAATCAGTTTAAAGTTTCTTGGATAAAGATACCCACTTGGGCGGGGTTCTCCACTTTCTACTCCGCGTTTCATGTTTTGACCCCTCATTTGGCCCCTCGCTACCAACATCCCCCGAAGTGGACTTCTTGCGGACCTCATATTTCGCGCTCGAATTAATGCCCGAAGTATGTTATAACGAGCCCGATCTACACCTAAGCGTCGACTCTAGTACCTGTCGAGCAGCTTGGCTTGAAAATTTGGTCTTCGTCAAACGGCCCTTCTCTTCGGCGACTCAAACTCTGGTCTGATTCTCAAGGGGCTCTACATAGTCATCTAAAAAAGGTTGGCGGGGCAAGTCTTGGCATTCTCGAAAGATGGAGAGGATAAATAGACCTTTCCTCCCACTTAACATTTCGCAATACGCCTTTTTGGTTCCTAGTTCCCCTAAATTTGTTATTGCCACAAAATGATATTCAGCGGCCAAGTCATCTGTGCCTTGCCCCTATGTTTGGTGTTTGCATCAGCACAGCAGGTATATATTTCAGCTGAAGGCCCCGCACCACGTCCATTTTGCAGCGCTACCAGTAATAAGACTGCAAGCGTCCCGACTTATTCATTTACCTCCTTTTCTTTCACCCAAACCGAGACGTATCGAACTGCCACATCTAGACCGCCGCCCACTACCACTCACACATATGCGCCTCCTTATTCCGTCTTGAGCACGTTGGTTCCAAATCTTTCGACAACAACATGGGGACGTTGGGATCCGAATGCCACTTCTCAGGCTACAGACTCAGCAAATCCCTATGGAAACGCATCTTGGACTGCTCTCTGGAAGGCAGCGAATCTCACTAATATTACCGGGGCCGCGATATACAGTTCAACAGTCAGCCCCACCCCACTTCCTACGAGCGAACTGGTCCTCCCCCCAGCAGACTATTTTGGCCCCACAGATTGCTACAATTTCCCCGAGGATTTTATTTTTGGTGTAGCTGGCTCCGCTGCTCAGATTGAGGGCGCTGTATTTGAAGAAGGAAAGTCTCCGAGTTTAATGGAGATTTTGGCTGGAAATGGAAATAATCGGTCCAACAATCAAGTCACCAACGAGAACTACTATCTTTACAAGCAAGATATCGAGAGACTTGCTTCGATAGGGGTAAAATACTACAGCTTCTCTATTCAATGGACTCGGATCCTTCCATTTGCCTTAGCTGGTACTCCGGCCAACGAGTTGGGATTGAGCCACTACAGTGATCTCATTGACTTTGTCTTGGAGAGAGGAATGATTCCTACAGTCACTATGTTTCATTTTGATACACCATTGCAATTTTACGGAGGAAACAACAGTCAAGCTGGGGAGCCGCCCTTGATCGGATATGTCAATGGAGGATACCAGAATGAGACATTTGAGGATGCTTTTGTTAATTATGGCAAGATTCTGTTGACACACTTCAGCGACCGAGTTCCAGTCTGGTTCACGTAAGTCATTCAGCAAATTTTGGATTTCTTTTCTAACGCCATTAGGTTTAACGAGCCACTGCTCTACTGTGACAACGGGAAAAGCGTAGACCACGTCATAAAAGCTCACGCTCGGCTGTATCACTTCTACCATGAAGAAGTTCAGGGAACCGGAAAGATGGGTATTAAATTCAACGACAATTTTGGAGTGCCCAAAAACCCACAGAACTCTTCCCATATAGATGCAACCAACCATTTCAACGAATTCCAACTCGGAACCTTTGCCAACCCTATCTTTCTAGGGATCGACTATCCAGATGCTTTCAAAATGACCATCCCAGATTATGTTCCCCTCACCTCCTCAGACCTTGCTTATATCGGCAATACTTCAGATTTTCTCGGCATCGATCCATACACCGCCACTGTTGTCTCTCCTCCGCCAGGCGGAATTGAAAGCTGCGCGTCCAATATTTCGTCTCCGTATTTCCCCTACTGTGTCACTCAAGAAACGACAAATATCTTCGGCTGGAATATTGGCTACCGATCACAGTCATACGTCTACATTACTCCAACGTACCTCCGGACTTACCTTTCGTATCTCTACAACACTTGGAAGAAACCAGTTCTGGTTTCTGAATTCGGCTTCCCTGTCTTTGGGGAAGCAGACAAATTAGTTGTTGAGGACCAGCTTTTCGATTCTCCAAGGAGTCAGTATTACTTGAGCTTCATGAGTGAGATCCTGAAGAGTATTCATGAAGATGGTGTACATGTGATGGGAGCCTTGGCTTGGAGTTTTGCTGATAACTGGGAATTTGGTGATTACGGACAGCAGTTTGGGCTTCAGTTCGTTAATCGAACGACTCAGGAACGCAAGTTTAAGAAAAGCTTTTTTGATCTGGTGGATTTCGTTACGACGAGAATGCAAGGGTCATAGATCTACGCATGCATGAATCAACGGGTTGATAGTTTAATCATAAAGAGCATCAAGCTCGGTCCACATAAATAAGCTAAGTGTCTAAATCTGGACAGATTCTGTACGCTTTTCTATACCAAAACACAGCATCTGTATGATTTCCACCATCTTCCAACTTCTCAGCAATTGACAGCGCTTTTCGTCCTTGCTCATCAACAGACAACGAATCATACATTCCAAAGTCAAATGGCTCCACTCGAGTGTATAAAACATCTGTTCGTAGGAGATACTTGTCGCCAGCTAGCAGTCTGTCGCCGTCGTGCCAGAGTGAGTCTCGGAATATCGCTGCAGCTCCCTGGACAGGATGAACCGAGGCCACGATGTTACTCGGCTTCCCCAGTTCGAATTTCTCCAAGAATCTAGTCGACCCTCTTGAATCTTCGGGTACTGAGTTGAGGTATATATTGACCGTCATGAAAGACTGCTCATTGACAGACGCAAGTCGTCGGCCGTCCTGATGAGGGTTGAAGTAGCCCCCTTTTCAAATTTAACGAAGAGTTCTGAATTGATCAAATGAGCACAAGCCTACCTGGTCCATATTTGCAGAACCTGAAATGGCTATTCAACCCGGTGATACGCCAGGTGCATCCTTCCTCATCTTCGATCGTGTCATTTGGGTAGAACGAACGCAGTCGATCCCAAAGCTTTGAAGCTAGTTCATCACAGTCGAATATGTATCTTTGCCGCTCCGTGTGCATGTTTGGATCCTCCCATATTTCCGTTTCATAAGTCTCGATCAGCCTTTTGCATTCCTGAGGACTAAGGAGGTTTTCGATGAAATGAACAAAGTTTTCTTTCGACTTGTTCGGAAGGAGGAGGTCTTTCAAGACAGGAGCCATGATGCTTTGCGCTTGACAGGAGGAGGAGTTAAGATGTTAAGCTTTTTGATTTCAGATATTTCCTTTCTCTCTTTATTCGAGGGTTCCTGGGGAGATGCGGGTTGTATAAATGAGGCTCAGCTTAAAATAGTTTCTACAATACCGGTAGTGACTCATGCGGAGACGGGCCAAAGCAACTATTGAGGGACTTCGGCTGTGATTAGCGACCACAGCCACCACCGCCAAGCGATTGTTGTGCAATCTCCTGTGGCCTCTACGTGCAATAATTGGCAGGAGAAGCGAAAGAAAGAGCCTCGTCTTGACCCCGACGTCTTGCCTCTGATGTTATCTTCACCGCAACATAACGAGCCTAGCAGGTTGCTGCATCGACAAGAAGGCCCTTTCCACATATCTCCTCCGCTTTCAAGCCACAGCTATGGATGAGCTTTCGTCCCTGGATCAACAGTCTGATGCGCCACTCCCTGGATCAAAAGCCGCCAGCCAGGACGAAGAGGCTAAATATGACAATTTCTTTTCGCCGCAGAACATTGATTTCTACTCAAAGTTTCGATATTCGGATCTAGATTTTACTGAGCAAACCATACGTCTCTTGCGCATACATCCTCTGAGCTCAGATGATGACGAAAGCGCTCCGATAATCTGCGACCTGATTGACAACTTTTCCCTGCTTGCCAAGCCAGACTACACAACTATATCATACTGCGCGGGAGACCCGAAGAACACTGAACGGATTATCGTCAACGGGCTAGAGTTCAATGCGTTTTCGAATTTAGCGCACGCGCTCCGACAAGCTCGTCACTTCTGGAAACGCAAATTCGGCGCGCGGGAGCTTCTGCTTTGGGCAGATCAAGTTTGCATCAACCAAAGCAATCCATCTGAGCGGTCTCACCAAGTTAGCTTTATGGGAAGTATATATGCCTCAGGTGAACAGGTGCTTGTGTGCCTGTCAACTGACGATGATACTTCTGAATGGCTCCACAACATGTCACGCAGCATTCGATTGAACTTTCGAAATCGATCTGATGCCAAACTCGACGAGGAGAACGAAAAACTCTATCAAGTCCTTAAAGTGGATTGTGATAATGAAGATCAGAACCATGAATGGGATGTTTTTTTTAGTACCGTCCTGACCAGTCCATGGTGGTCACGAGCGTGGGTTCGTCAGGAGTTTATTCGCTCTCCTCAGGCTTATTTCTTAGCTAAATTTAAGTCCATCCACTGGAAATCGCTGGTTGATGTACATGCTGTCTACTTTCATTCTAGGCATGATTTTGGATTGCCATCCGCTGCACCACGCCTGTGTAGCCCCTCGAGTTATCCCACGACCCCGAGAAGATGCTCAGCCGTTTGCCAAGCATGCAATCTTGGACAGCGACCAAAGAAGTTCTGGGATATTGGCAAGTGCGTCAATAGCCTACTTCAAGCTAAGGTCAAGATTGAGTCTCAGCCAGGTTACTTCCCAGACCTTCTGTACAACCTCCGCGACGCGCATCTTTGCAAGTCCTCAGATACTAGAGATTTGGTGTACGCATTTATCGGCATTAGTGCTCACAGTTACGGCATCTATCCGGACTACAGTCAGGGAAATACCATCGAAGATGTTTTCACCAAATTAGCTTGCAACGTCATCTCTTACAGTGGCAACTTGGGTATCCTAGAGATGGCATACATGACTCGGACCAATCCAACCATAGCTTTGCTTGATTCGCTCCAGGAGTGGGGACGGCTACTCAATTCTCCCATTCCATCGTGGGTTCCAGATTGGCGGACTCTTAGAAATCCTCCCCAAAACCAACAGACTGGGGAGCTAAATTCACCAGGCGGCGCAAAAATATTTTTCTCCTTGCTACCTGATGAAGAAAACCGGAAAGATCGAATTCTTCAGGTGCGCGGCGTGTTTTATGACACCTTGGGACCCAGGATGCTGACACGGCCCCGACAATTCTTTTCGAGAAAAGGCGGCGGAATACCGACAACAATATTCGCGGAAAAAGGCGATGAGATTTGGATGCTTCACGGCTCCAGCAAACTATTTATTTTGCGGCGGCACAAAAATCAACCCCATAGAATCGAAGAATCCTATCAAGTCGTAGGAGAAGTTGTGGGCACTGATGGGATGGCTCACGATCGTATTTGTCTTTTTCAAAAAGTAAACGCTATGGCAAAAAGCAATGATCCCTCATTGAAGATCATAAATATATGTTGAAGATCCTTCGTCGATAGTCGCTCGAAAGTTAAAAAATGCCTCGACTTGAGTTAAGCCAATATTTGAGTCAACTTACCGAAGCCAGAGACTCATAGCTGACATGCAATGCCGTATCAGCTTGACGCACTGGGAGTATGCTAGGTAGTCCGGGTACTGGACGACTTGTTTGGTGAAGGCAATGCTGACTTTAAGGCGGAGACCGCCGGGACACGAGGGTCAGATGTAAATCGGAATAGATTCAAAGGTGTTGGACCAGCTAAATGGGCCTGATAAATACACTTGTAGGACCCCGTCCCTGCTCCAGCGCCCACATACTCCCAAACAAAAAGACCGTACAAACAGCAGCGAGAGTAAGTTCATCCCTTCCCAGAAACTCCATGAAGCTAACTTTCTCAGTATGCTCAACCTCAGCATCCAATTCGGTGGCTGGCTCCTCGTCTTCTGCTTCCTCAACTTGCCCCACGCCCCCCAAGTGGTTGATAGTTGGCATAATGACCTCGACCTCGATTTCGGATACTGGCGCGCTGACTTCCTCTTCCTCGGAACTGCTTTCTGCTTCAATCAGTGGGAGTAGCTGAGATTTGTCGAAGTAAAAACCACCAGTGCCATCTATAAAAAGTGAGAATGTCTCGCTTAATGAGGAGAGAGAGCATGTCTCACCAGAGGACGCGTCGGAACCATCATCTTCGTCCGGAGTAACCTTGTTTCTGTCAATCTTTGTTCGAGGCTCGCGACTTATCTTGATGCGTTGGAATACCGGATTTGAAGCTCTTCGTCTGGCAGCCTTCTTCTCTTCGTGTTCGATCAGTGATGGTAGGGATCTGAAGCTTTCAAGTGACTCGATGAAGCTTCTTGCGGTTTGGATGGGCTCCTCAAATTGTAAGACTTCCTCGGTCTCTGAGTTTACGTCGACCCAGACCCAGTCTGGATCCTTGTCGGATTTATTGATATCTGATAGGTAGTCCGACATGCCGTTGTTGAATGAACATGAGAAAAATCTGATCGCTGTTGTCAATTGTCAAGCTTGAAATTTCTAGAGGTTAGACTAATTTCTGAACTTTGAAATAGGGGAGCAAGGACCGGATAATCACACAGATTTGAGAATAACATGGACAACCATGATTCACTGATATGATTTGGTCAAAGAATGAAAGAGTCGAGGTCTTGCCTGAATCATTACCGTCAAACTATGATTCTCAAAGATAATTCTCCAATACTTGCTCGTCTTTACATAAAATGCAAGGGAAGTCATTATACAAACATATAAATTTTGTAGTCGGGGTAAGGGATGCCCAAAAGTTCAAACTTCGCTTCCAAAGTGGGGCAATTGCTAAGCGAATTGCCCCTGATTCACAAACCCAAAAAGTAAAAATATGTTCGAATGTTCTTAGTGTGCTAAGAACCGCGCTATTGCGACTTCTGCGGCTATTATAGAACATTAGGATGGATATTTGAATTATGTCAGGGATAATCTTACATCGAACGCAGTGCTAGTCATAATTAGTCAGGATTCCGATATGGAGGATGATGACGCCTCACCCTCCAGATGATCTTGCGATCTGATTGAAGTTGGCTTCAGTCTGGCGCTCTCCCAAGCTGCAGAATTGTTAGTTTACTTTCTCCAAATTTGGAGAAGGGGAACCTACTGAGCTAAAGTCGCCATATGATTTGTTGGCCGGTTTTTCTTATTTCAATATATAGCTGTGCTTTCAATTTTCGGAGGTGTTGTGGACCCTCTCGGGCCTCCTTATTCGCACGGAGTTCGCGGAATTAACAGTGTGGAGACGCGACGCGACTACGAAAATTTCCATACCCGAATATTTCCCCTAGTATGCCAAGGTCGTCGAGTTCTCAATTCACCTTTCCTCAATTGTGATTCAATGAAGGCGTTGATGAGAAGACCTCTCGGCAACAATAGCAGTCAGTCACATAGTTGGGCAGGGCTTAGATATCGCATTTTGATGGTATTTGTCCCGAGTTTGAGTTTTGATGCGGGCTTTCGAGCTCAATGTGTTTGCGGTTTTCAAACTTGGCGAGACCGTCCTGGTTACAGTTTCTATATCCCGGTTAAGTTCAACGCGGCACTGGTGGAACACTTCGCAAGTGTGAAACTATCTACACTTAACCCCTAAATATCTCGCGACTGTTCCATATTGAATAACATCGATATCAAAAACTCTTCAAATGTTCTCCGTAACCAACTTGGGATTCTCCAATCAGTTATCCGTGGCGAAAGACATGCGGAGGAAGCTGCCAACGCCATTAAAGGTTTTTGCAACACCTCTGAAAGTGCTGTAGTCGAGTGTGACTTCCGGATTCAAAAGAAAGCCACAAAAGCCTGAAATCATGCGGCAATAGGTAACAATAGCAAACGCCGGAATTTTCAGAGTGGATATGTCTCCGATAAGTCTAAAGTCCACACGTTCAATGAATAGAAAAGGCAATGTTCAAAGCATCTACACATGACACTTCATATCAGCCCTATGAATATACATTTTTTGGACTCAAAAGTCGAGGCTGAATCAGGAGAGGCGGCAGTGAGGGACCTGGGAGACAATCAAGGTACCGAACGTTATGCACATAGGGGAGCATCGCAAGCATTGATGTCAGGTGATTTGGGTGCTGGAGAGTCTACCAATCCGGCGATAGATCATGGCTCGGCGGAGGGACCAAGAGAGGAAATGAACATGCCAGCCACTGCGCCTTCGCACCCTCCTGAGGAAAGTGATCCGAATGCAGTGTCTTCGGAGCCGGAAGTCGAAGAATCATCCATAAAGGATGAGAAGGAAGTAGTCTTTCGCATCACTGGAAACTTCCTGCTTACGGTGGAACGGATCAAGATTATCCGGGTCCTTCGAGAGAGCGGAAGAAAACGTGGACAAAACTACTACAACATAATTGGGGAATACCCAATGACGGACGCCTGGCTCTGACTCTCCACACTCGGCACCTGATGTCTGCAGGGGAGATGGCGACCGAAGGTATATTGCCCAGGGTTCAGGAATATAGTAAGAAATTGGCAGACAATGGCTTCTTATACAGCCGTTTCACTATCGACGACTTTTTAGACAACTACTTAGCTCCGGATGGGCGCTGTCGGCGATATTTCAGCAATTTGGGGAAGAACCTCCATTCTAATCTACCGATGAGGAGATAAAATTTATGTGGAATGTCAACCAATATCCACACACGCTGGACGATACGGAACATCCTCCAGCGCCGTGGCGACGATTCATGCAAGTTCAAGGCCCTTACTTTTGCGACTTATTTATTTACAAGCACAGCGAATCTAGAGGGTTGGCATGCATTGTGCCTAAATTCGACATGTTTCCATGGCTTGACAACGTTAGCACATCTTTTGACTTTGACTTATTTGTGGATGCCCAGATAGAATGCAAACCAGCTCCAAGTTCTACCTCTTCTTCGGAGACTATATTTCATATGATATTTTACGAGATCGTTGGTCCAACAAATCGCCCCATAACAAAAAATATGTGGAAAGCTGGGCCTCTGCATAGCGACCAACGACAACATGGGTCTGAAGGAAGTTTCGACAAGTTTCTCACGGATGACCGTTCAACCTATTCGATAACGAAAGCCGAAAAGCAGTACAAGACTGCAGTACGATATCTTCGAGAGAGCGCAATTTCTGTGAGTAACCAAATATAAATTTATTTGCCATGTCAGACTAATGGATAGTAGATCATTGGAATATCTGCCTGTCCTCGCCTCCCACCACACTTCTGGACCATTCTAATGTTAACACCCGAGACCTGGCAGGCTTGGGATGAGAAAAGAGGAGGGAGGCAGAAAATTTGGAAAAGTCTGTACACCGAGGACGAACAGAGTGGCACATCAGACAACAATAACCTTTCACTTTTCGAGGTGATGCTAAGGCTTATGCAGAACAGTATTGGACAACTATGTGATAGCAAGCTAAAAGAACTCCTGGAGTACTTCCAAGCGCTGGTCAGCGAGAAGTCTGCTCTTTTTGATCCAAATCTCCACGACAGTCTACTCTCGGATAACGAGACGTTTTCCAGGTCTAAGACTTACTTCTGGGCTATCAATATGCTAAGGGAAATCGACATCAGCATTTCAAGAAATATCAATCAGGTTGAGGGCTGCATCAACGCTTGGCCGCGCCAAGACTCGAGCGAAGAGAATGAGGCGCACAAGGCTGTTCGTGCCGAAGAACAACTGAGACCTTCTATTGAGAAACTTTCTGCTTTGAAGGACAAATTCAAGACTCTGCGTGACGAAGGACTGGCCCTTAGAGATGGCGTAAGTGACTTCAGAACCCTATTTCTCAAATCCGGGCCTACAAAATGGGCACCAAGATATCATACATGCTAATTACTTATAACAGCTCTTCAATGCCAGCGTTTGTAATGGAAAGTCGGGCATCCACGAGGCTTGGCGAGAATGTGGAGCTGCTGACATTCGTCAGCATTTTCTTCCTACCCCTATCGTTCTGCATGGTGATTATAGAACTTTCCATGAAAATATCGCCTTGGAGGACTAACGGCCATTTCAGTCCCTGTGGAGTATCAATAACACCCTCTTCAGCCTTTCAGCTCTCGCAATCACTGCAACGATCATCGCACTGGCTACGTACATCATCGTGTTCAATATCAATAACCTCAGCCGTGGCCTCACTAAGGTCTAAAATTTCTGCGAAACAAACTTAGTTACCCAGATAGAAAAGGAAAGCGAACTGAATCTAGAAAATGACAGGAATAAATGTCCTAAGAGAGCAGGACGTTTCAGGAAGGCGGAGGCAATGAACAGAGATAAGCATGTGGTGCCTTCGAAGTGGAGACTTGTCCAATATGCTTTCAGCAGACCAAAGGCTGCATTTTTAGCAGCAGGTGCGGCACTCTAACGTGGCTCGCAAGAAGAGCCAACTGAAAAGAACACAGAGTACAAAGAGCTAGTCAAGCTCTGGCGCTCTCACAAGACAAAGAAGGCTGGTGAGGTTTAGGCCTTGAGAGATATTGAAGTATGGACTTGAAAAATGTGCGGCGCTCTCTATACTCTTCACTACTCAAAGCAACCAGCAATCGCTTCTTCGGTCAGTCCTATTCAGCATCCGTCAGCAAGAATCCTGCCCCCGAAAATGTTGCTTAGCCGACTTGGCTGAGCTTCACGACCGAAAAATTACGGTCTCCAACGACTTCTTGTATTTTGATATTTTCAGCGGATGGGTCTGATATGTTTTCAAGCCTAGTGAATAAGCTTTGCAGAGCTCGCACCCCATCTCTCACAGCCTTCAAACTGCTCTCTGTGAATCATGATCTGGCCTTCACCCCCCTGTCGTGGACAGCTTGGTTCAGGTGAATGATAAGGGGTTGTTTTCCAGCGGTCTTTTTGGTTCTCTTCGCATGTCGTGATCGCAATCGTGATAAAGTTCGATGGAGGTCTAGGATAACCACATGCCGAAGAAGAGCCTTCTTGTCCTCGGCTTTCGAATTCTCTACAAGGCAAATTAGCTTACTTCAGAACTAGGTCGAACATCTACCGACCTCGCCTTGCGGCTTGCTCTAAGGTCTTTGCAAGCAGTATTAATCTGCTAGTGACTGTCCTTCTCAATGCATTACGCGCTTGGACTGAAATTTCTGGAAGGCTGACACCAAACCATCGCAAGATGGATGTTCTTCACCTCTCTGGAGGTGGTCTTGAAGAAGACGAAAGATATATTTCGAATGCAATTAAGTATTATAACCGCGAGGTCGGCCGCCCACTGCTCAAGGCATTTCTGACAGCCTCTGCCCAGCTCCCAATTGAGAGTAAACAATCGCATCTCCTCCTTTTCTGTAACCAGCCTCCACCGGTATGTTGTTGTGCTCAGCCAGTCCAGACAGTTCCGCCTTTCCGGTCCTCATATCCGGCCCATGAAACTCTGCGCGACCCAGCGCTGGATGTCCTTCGCCTGCTCCTCTCCGCCTTCGAAAGAAAAACAACAAAGCGATACCAGCTAGAATCAAGAGAACACCCCCTCCAACGCCCGCCCCAATCCCGATTTTCATGCCTGTTTTGCCACTTTCACCGCCATTACCATTATTATTGTTGGGGCTCGTAGGTCCAGGAGTCGATATTACGGTCGTGAGCGAGACTGATATGGAAAGAGATCTTGTAGGCGAGGAACGACCAATAACCGTCACTGTTGACGCAGCGGCGAGGGCATAGAGAGGGTGCGCAGTGGTGTTTGTTAGGTTGCAGCATGAAGAAGGGCTGGATGAGTTGAGCTCGCAGCAGAACTGGGCATCAGGACAGGCAACTATAGGATCCCACTGTGATGGAAATACTATCGCTGAGTTAGTGATAGGAGACTTCAAGTTTGAACGCTAGAGTTGGGATACCGGTTTTGCAAACATTCCCGCAATCTGCACTCTTCCCTGGTAGATTGTTAACTGTCGTATCGATAGTGCAAGAGCGAGGAAGCCGACTTACAGCTTGAATCGGTGCAGCTTCCCCGGATATAGGCCAATGGATATGCCATTTGCGAGTCAGGCCAGCGACAAAGATTATTTGACATGCAAGTGTGCCCTTTCCCACAGCAGATGCTTGATGCTTGGTCCGGAAAACATGGCGAGTCAAATTCGGCAAATGTTCCATCTGGAAAGTAGCAAGATGCAGCATTCGCCATTGGCAATGACAGATAGCCTCGACAACAGAGATTGCAAAACAGAAATTCCAGAAAATCTTCCGTCAGGATAGGTTGGGTAGTTATACCTGTTCCGTTTTCGGAAGGCACTAAAGCAAGCCATCGGCTCACGTTCAGCCATGTTTTGCAGCCCTGGAGCGGAGCCGACGAAATAGAGTCGCGAGTTAATGTCTCAAAACGCCTTCGATCTCTATCGATAGGTTAAATTCTAGATGAAAAATTTCGCAGGATTCAGCCAGGAAAATGAGCGACACCACCCGCCGAGTCCCGGGCCACTTGGGCAACGCGTGACCTATGGTCGGCTTTGTTGAAGACCAGTTGTTGGGGTCTTGCTTGTGGTCGAAGTGACCAACGTGGTTGTCACGCTCTTGGTTGTCACAACAGCTGCTGGAGTGCATTGCACATAATCTAGATGTGGAAATTCCGCGTTAAATTCTTTTCTCCTGGATTGTTGGTGTTTAGGATTAGAGGGAAGCTATGCTTAGAAGAGTTTGGTGTACTGCAAGTCGCGCCGGCTACACAAACGGTTGATCCTGTCCAACCGATTCCACCACCTAGTAATCAAGTTAGAATTAGACACTTGAGGAGCTTATAGATGTCATACATTGGCCATAGAGGGCTTGTTGAGCCTGTACAATGGGTAAGAGTAGGACTAGAGTAGGAAATAAGAAATACTGCATGTTGAAGGTATTGAGATTCAATCTACCAACATCTATTTTCCAATTCCGAATAGGATTTCCTTGGGCAGAGTATGAATCTGACACTCTAAATATCTTTACAAAAGACCCTTGAATTCCATATATACTTTTTGCCCCTAAAAACGACGGCAACCCAAAGCCGCCAACCCGAAATTTCGACTCAAGAGCTTGATCATTAGGGAGCCGCAGTGAAAGTCGTAACGAGGCGCCGTGGAATTTGAACTACCATCTGCCTCGCCACCGGGTTTGACCCAGACGAAAGCATCCTCTAATGTATCGCCCGTGTTCGTGGTAGGACGCACGCTAAAACTAGTTCCGATTAAGTTATGTAGTATTTCAAAAGAATCTAATTATTTAAGGCTTGGGACGCTCGGAGGACAACACACAACGCCTTCCATATACTAACCGGTACAAAAAGAAAAGGTTAAAGTTACCGCCCAGCACATTCCATGATTCAAGACTCATCACCGACATCTCCACTCTGCATCGACAATACGACCCAAAGTCAACCTGTGAGTTTCCATCACACTCCTTTCCGTACCCACGAACCTTCCTAACTTGAATCACGTTCGGAAGCTAATCTTGTTAGGCACCAAGATTGAAAACTCCTCCTACCCAGTCCAAACCGTTGACCGAATAGCGACGTGAACCTAGCGTTTACTAGTTCCTACCCAGAAGCACTCCGAGGACCCACTTCCAGTCAAATGTGCTACACACGCGAGCCTGGGGCGCCCCACCATTGCATTGAATCTTGTCCAATTTGTTAGGTCTTGACCGAATCAAACATACATTCATTGTTGGCTGGGGATACTATTGAGGTTGGCAGAGCACAAGATTTCTATGATGCTATTGAGCATGGATGCCTCTTGTGCATGAGCATTATGAAGCATATCGTTGCAAGCGAAGAAGGCACTGTATATATGCGATCTTCTTGTTCGTCTTACCAGTTAACGATGTTTTCAGAAGTTCGTGAACGAAGCAAAAATTGAGATCAAATTCAAGAACATATACGAGCGTCCTCAGCCAGACCTCAATTCACTTACAGTAAAAACCCAAAATCCTGAGATTGATCTGTGGCAGGATCCGGTGTTTCGTGCAGAGCAGATTCAATCGAATCCACAACTTGTGTCCACGACTACCTGGATGTACAGACTCACATATGAGTTTCACGCGGGGTTATTCACCAAGGGTAAATTAAGGTTCTAGCTTCACAGGGTTGTCACTTATTGATTCGTACTCAGGCAATAGTCTGGCCGATAGATATATCACGCAACGAGCAGCGAGCCCAATTGTCTCGTCGGCAGCGGTCTATCAAATTGCACGAGAATTGATATCGAACTGTTGCCGTGGACACGATGCTTGTCCAAGAGAAAACAATACGCAATTACCCACTAGAGTTCTTGATCTTTCAAGCACACACTCAAATATAGCTTTACTGTATGAGACAAAAGGTATACAGGGCCGTTATGCAGCGCTAAGCTATTGTTGGGGCAAAGCAAAGCAGCAAATCATGACAACGAGGAAGACACTGGAGAGTGGTGATCTGCAGATCAAGATCCAACATCTTCCGAAGACTTTGCAAAATGCAATTTCTGTCACTGGAGAGTTGGGTATAAAATATCTCTGGATCGACTCACTCTGCATTATCCAAAATGATAATGACGATAAAGCAAGGGAGATATTCCAAATGCCAGCAATATATAAGAGCGCCATAGTGACAACCTCCGCCGCAATTGCAGATGAGTGCAACAAAGGATTTCTAGACGACAGAAAAGAGATTGCTATGCGAGTGGAATACTCTTTTCGCCTTCCGTTAATACGGGACATAACAGCAGACAACCCTGCACGGAGCGACATATTTCTCTGTACTGATAGCAATTTCGGGTACACGATCAAAGATTTCGAAAATGAGCCCATTGATTACAGAGCATGGACTTTCCAAGAGGCCTGGTTATCACCTCGTCTACTCATTTATGGATCTGGGCAGGTACAATGGCGATGCCTCAGCAAGAAACTTACCTATGGTCTGCCTGAAAGGATTCATAAGTTCGATTACAAAGAACACGCTATGGCACCAGAATATCAAGGGGAGAGCAGTTCTTCCGGGAGCCATCTTCGCAAAGCTCGAGCTTAATTGCAGCCAACAGAGAATCGAGTATGCCTGAAAGTGCTGGGGAGTACCCGAGTTGGTTGGATAAATAGCTTCTGACCAGTATGCATTATAGCTGCCGTCAATTACTTATCAAACAGACAAATTGCCGGCCCTATCGGCTATAGCATCAGAATATCGTCGTTTGCATGGAGATCAATACCTTGCTGGGCTGTGGCGAAAAAGTCTACCCTGAGCCCTTCTTTGGCGCTGCAAACCTAGACCAAGAACATTGGAACCTGATGTGGTTGCTAAAACAAGTTTTGCTCCCGAGGTCAAAGCATCGGATCGTATATCAAAATTGATGAGTAAAATGAACTTAAGGAAGAAATCAAATGGAACTGACCCCCAATCCTCGCCCAATCCGGAGTCAGCATACATTGCACCTTCGTGGAGCTTTGCGGCGACTGACAGGCCGGTAGCATTCGAATGCCACCAATGGGACAACCATTCTACACTCATCACCATACACTCAGCAACAGTCTCTCCGAAAACTGCTCTGTCCCCTTTTGGGCAAGTGACAAGCGGCAGCATCACGCTCACCGGACCTTTGCAAAGAATCAGCTTCGAAGATATAGAGGTCCGATTTGTTCTAGCCATTGATCGAAGCACTCATCTGTATTGGGACTACATCATCCCGGATAATGGTCTAGACAATCCGGTTTCCAGATGGCATTCTCGCAATCCCAGGAGGCCACACGGCCTAACCTACAATACTCGATCTCAGAGATAAACCCACATCCAAGGACTCCGAGAGACATAACATCCCAGGGAATGATGAAGGGCAAGATAATTCCAGAACCTGAACCAACCAACCCGCTTCCCGCTCCCCCAGTTGCGTCTATGGGTACTATAAAGAGATTCTCAGGACCTGGATTCTGGTTTTTGGAGGTCACTTGGACGGAGATGCCCATGGGATTGGTTCTGGGTCGCAGGACAGATGGATTATTTGTGAGATTGGGTTTTTTCTACATGGGGAGGAATAACTGGGAGAAGGCTGATTGGAGGATAAGAGGGACACAGAATGTGGGCCCTAGGGATTGAGAATGCGTACCATCACTATCGTTTAGTGAAGGGTAGAAACTGCATAGTCCGAATGTTGCTAGATTCCGGCCACCTCGTTGTTCTCGCCAGCACCATCTATTAGATCTTTGAACGTCAGTTGTTTTGTATCCACCCCCATATGGGCGAAAGTGTAGCATACCGAGGAATGACGTTCTCACCGAAGACACATTTTCAACCAAATGCGTCTCCTGGCAGGAGGGCCTCTGAGTGGCCTCACCACAGCCACACAACTCCATACGATCCCACAATCCACGTGACATCCAAAATCACGGCTGCCGTGGTTCCAAATACGGTATTGGGTAAAGACGATAAATCCTTGCTCGCTTATTAAGGTGCCGGCATTTTGTAGGCTTCCCACCTTTGTCCGGATAAATCCGGCAGGCAGGCTCCTCTAAGCTTTGTGTCTTTAAACTTCAAAGCTATTTACACTTAATAGAAGCACTATGCTGCCGTCCCGAATTTCAGGGACTGGTCGATTGTCACAGTAAAGCAGGGGTAATTGCTATTGCTGTGACGTCCATGTAGCCATTTGCGGCCGGGGCATCGCCGGTCTTTGTACAGCAATAGGTTTTATTCGCCGCAATGTTTCTTGCACCATATACGAAGCCGCGTCGGCTTTTGCAGAGATCGGAGCAGGGGTCTCATTTGGACCCAATGCCCTTCAAGCAATGGAGATGATCGATCCCCAAATACTTGAAGGCTACCAGGAGTGTGCCACGACCAATGGATGGCCCGAGAAGAAAACCACTTGGTTCGACTTTCGAATAGGTCAGAGTGATTGGGGCGACGAGAAAGTGCAGTTACCGGTTGGTAAACATGTGGTGGGAGTGAAGGCAAGAAACGTCGGCCACAGCTCTGTTCACAGGGCTCATTTCCTGGATAACCTCGTGAGGCTTATTCCAGACGGCGTAGCTCAGTTTGGCAAAAGGCTGGAAGGGATCACCGAAGATGATCATAAAGTGACAATCAAGTTCGAGGATGGAACGATGGCAGAGGCAGAGGTCGTAGTGGCGTGTGATGGAATCAAGTCAGTGGCTCGGAAGATCGTTCCGGGGAAGGACCATCGAGCAGCCAATGCGAAGTTCTCGGGTAAGTACGCATATCGGGGATTGATACCGATGGAAAAGGCAGTCGAGGCTTTGGGAGAGGAGCTTGCGACGAATTCGCAGATGTACATGGGTTACCATGGCCATATCTTGACTTTCCCGATCGAAAAGGGAAAGACGATGAATGTTGTAGCTTTCCGGGCCAAGCTGGATGGGAAGTGGGAAGATGAACGATGGGTTTTGCCCATGAAAAGAGAAAATCTGATTGAGGACTTCAAAGGTTGGGGAGACGATATTCAGAAAATCTTGCCGGCAAATGCTGGCGAGGTGTAAAGTGGCCGACTTAATCCTAGTTACTGGAAAAACCCGGCCTTTGGGCTCTGTTTGACCATCTTCCTGCTCCAACTTATTACAAGGGTCGGTTATGCCTAGTTGGCGATTCAGCACATGCTTCAACGCCGCATCAAGGAGCTGGGGCCGGACAAGCTATCGAAGACGCATTCATATTGAGCAGCCTGCTGGCTCAAACCGATGCGCCAAATAAGATCGATCTGGTATTCAAATCATATGATGCTGTGCGAAGGCCGAGAAGTCAGATGGTAGTGACAACGAGCAGCGAAGTGTCTAAGATTTATGAATTTGAGAATGACGAAGCGGGATTCGATCTGGTCAAAGCAAAGGAAGCTTTGACGGGCTGGTACGACTGGATATGGGAAGAAGATGTATCTGCACAACTCGAAAGAGCAGAAAGACTCACTGATGTCTGTAATTAATTCCAAATGTTATTCCAAAAACCTGAACAGAACAAAAAGAAAGCTCTTTTCTTTTGGTCAGCCTCTGCTCTCCAATATTTACATTCCAGGAGATGACTGAAGCCATCCTTTCGCATTTTTTATAACGAGTAGACTCTTGTCGAGGCATCGTGCATCGGGATGATATGAGGCTGCTTGTGGAAGATATAAATATAGGCGTGAAAGTGACGCCATGAACAGCCCTCGTTCGGAGCATCAAAACTTCTATCACGTAGTAAACTATATAAAAGGGTGTAGGATTCAAAATATCAATCTTAGGATAGAGCAAAATGAGATAGACTGGTACTGAAACCCCAAATCGTGCGAAAAAAAAGTGAGAACAAGATGCAAGAGCCACGATTATCGTAATAAGATCAAATTAAATTACACCCCGGCTTCGAAATTGGAGTTCGAAATTCGGAGTTCGATTGCCGACAGGTCCATCTTCGCTGAACGTATCCAGCTACTGATCTTATTAAGTAGCATAAGGCATAATCGGCGGTTCCACAGTGGACTTTGGTAAATATGTAACCAAATAGTAACCCGCCAAAGGAATCAACCCCTCCGTCAAAAGGAAGTCCTCAAAGCTTAACGGGCTGGCAATATACTTGGAGCAGGTTTCCGGCAAGTTAAGCCTCTCGATTCGCCCAGGTCCATCGAACCGAAGAGCATCCAATGCCAAAGCCGCCGCCAGAGGGTTAATCAGCACAGTCTCGTGTCCATAAAGACTACCAGCAGGCTGGCCAGCGCAATCGATTTGTACTTCGGTGTTGGTGACACCTACACGACGTGCATCTGAGAGCTGGCCAGAAGCGAAAGGAACTTGCTGCGGCTCCACAATCTCGTCGAAGAAGCCGCTGAAGACGTTGGTCGTTGGTACATATGCGCTATCACCGCCGTCTGCGCGAAGCGTTTTGATGAACTTGCTGGTGTATTCTTGTTGAAGAACGCTGGGGTCACAAGGTAATGCTGCACACAGGGCGTTTGCGAAAATTGTTCCATGGTAGTCGGGACTAATTGCAATATGGTCGGTCGTGGATGCTCTGGTTGAAGGCCAGTATTTGAAAGCCCATTGGAAGTCCAAACTACCCTGCGACCAGCTCAACCCTGCAATAGTTCGGCCAGATTGGCACTGCATGTAGTTGACGGCGTAGGCTACGTACTCGGCAGCGACTTGTACGTCACCAAGTTGGGCTCCAGGGATGTTCAACCAGAATGGGTCGGCGTAGTTGGTGGCTTTAAGGATCTTGTAGAAATTGTTCTGGAAGTTGACACCGCCGTAGGAACCAGTTCCGGGCACGAGAAGCACGGCTACAAGTATAATCAGTTACTGTTCGCTTAGACATGGAGCATCTGGACTCCAGCCAGATCCTCAATCTCGGAACTGCTCGCAGAAGAAAGAGCGGCAGCTTACGTTGTAATTTCTTGGCACCCCATGAGAATCCTTCTGGGATGTAGATGGCTTCGCGAAGCTTTTCTTCTGGTAGAGAATAAGGCGCGTCGAGTGGCGACTTCTTTGGGTAGATGTTGCATCTTGGTGGAGGATTGTTATTCATGTCGTACTATTTTTACATTAGCAGACAGGTCACGATTGCGAGGCGACTATTTGAGTAGCAGACGCTTGAGTGTCTAGTATAGCACTTGAAACTAGCTTCGTCTTCGAATTTGGCACAGAGGCCCAACAGTGTTCTACAAGGGACAACGTACATTGATACTTGGACAAACAGATCCAAGCGGAAGGTAATTCTGAAGACCATCCAGCCCTGCCCCATTTGCGAGCATGTTAAGAGACGCGCTCATAAAATCAGAGCTTTGACTCGTGTTAGTGCCCCAGATTCCCTTGAACGTGTCCTGGAAATCCGTAAAGCTCGTCGGGTGACTCGTTGGAGCTGCTTGAGATAGGACATTGCCGTACGCAGAAGCAGCAGCGGGGGTAGATAGACTGTCCGCTGAGACGCTGGATGCAATGGCCGCGAGCTCATTTGCATATGGATTGGCAATTGCAGCAACGCTGTAGATTGGGAGGGCTGCAACTATTGCTGCGATAGGTCGAAGGTATGCCATTTTTGCAATTGGCGGATTCTTTGGAGTGCTGTGTGGGAGGTTTGGGAGTGACCTGGAGTGAATAGAGAAGTAAAAAAAGTTCTATGATATAAATATATTCAGAATATGGTTGATGCCTCGGCTTGGGAGCCGATCGCACTGTGGGGGTGCTATGGGAACCCGACCCTTTGTCCCAAAGGGGAAGAGACGGAAAAAAGCTTGAAAGATCACAAGTCGCTATAGTAACAGTGGTGCAAACTAATCATCATACCGCTGGGTCTAAACCATCGTCGCCAAGTCGATAGGCTTGGAAATGAGAGGGGTGCATACATATTCGCTCGGCACTACCATACTAGGACCATAAGTTCACGTTGGCTGACTTCTGAAAATCGGGGACTTCGCGAGTTTCCGAGCAGAGATAAAATGATACCGGTACTTGTTCTTCCAGTACCAACCAACGACTATCTACCCAACGACACATCCCTTGACCGCTCACATGACCCTCGAATTGACTTTCTTTAATTTTGATTCCAAGGCAGTGCCGAGACTCTTCATTCTATCCATGCATATACTTTCTCAAACTAATATTAATGCATGCTTCGATAAATCGAGAGATTTCGAACAGTAAAAAATGAATGCCGAAATATACTGAAAGAAAATCTTCGATATGCTTGAACACTTCGGGACTCGTGAGCCGACTCAGCCGAGCTGAACATATACTATAATACTTTGATTTTAATAGTTTCAATTGTTAATTAGACTAGAGAGATGCGGGGTTTATTTTCAACTCTAAAGCCTGACGTGCATATGCAGTTACGCTGATCGCGGCCCGACGGGGAAGCTCAGTGGTTTGCAACTTTGCGGAGAAAACCTTATGTGTAGAACTAGCGAATCGACATCATCCAACAGAATGAATCGAGCTTGGAGATCAACGACGGTTTCAAGCCTTAAATCCATGCTTATTATGGGTGCTTGGTCAGACTTCCAATCATCTTATAATGGAAAGTGCACTGGATCCGATCGATATGATGGAATTCCTCAAGGGACCACCCTAAACCATGGGTTGGGGCAGAAAGTCCTGGGTTTCCTACTTTGATGACTACGCTCTGTCTTCTTGGACTTCACCGAGATTTCTATAGAAAATTGGTGCTTCAAGTTGTACAGAACCGCGTGGCTCGCTTCAACCTCGAGCCTCTGAGTCACTATCCCATGACCATCAGCATCCGAAAAACATCAATTCGTTTGAACGGACAACTTGCAAAAGAATCGAGAAAAGAACATTCCTACTGAAGGAAAAGAAACGGCGAACGAAAGCAAAAAGAAAGAAAAAAGAAAAGAAAGTTGGGCGATGACCGGATCGAACGGCCGACCTCGCAGATTGATGCTTGAAGTTCACTTCAGTCTGTATCTTCTATCAGCAACATATCCCTCTACAGAATAAATAGATTCTCACCTGGCGCTCTCCCATCTGAGCTAATCACCCCATAAACCATTATTGTTTTAAACCCAAAAGTTCGTATTCAAATATATAAGGAAAACTTGATTGCAATCACCCCTGTCATCCTTTGACGAGCTGACGAGGCTGTGGTCACTGAGTTATCATTTCATTTCATTACTTTACTATACATACACACCAACTTGTCGCCTTAGAAGAAAACTCTCTGGTCTCCGCTCTCGTGGAGTCCGCCGCAGCTGACACCATGCAATCGCAGCTGTAGCGACTGTAGCTACCAGAGCAATGACTCCCACAATGGTCCCTATTAACTCCGGCTTGTTGAAGCCGCTGTTTGAATTCGATGGTGACTTATCGACCGTGATGCTGCTGCTACTGCTGCTGCTTGGTGCTGATTCTGTGCTTGTGGTAGGAAATGAAAGGAATGTCGAGTGGAAGGAAGTAGTTGAAGGAGGGACCGTTGATAGAGTGGGGGTGTCTGATCGAATGGAAGAGGTGGGAGCTACTTGTGTTGAAGTCGGGGCAGCGATCTGGGACGTTGATAGAGAGGTTGCCACTTTATTCGCTGCTGTATATCACCCTCGAATCAACCTATGCCCACAGCAGCGACCGTAGAAGAACCACGCCTGCGAAACATGCGGCTGCCAAGCTGATGTCGTGGCGGGCTGCAGGCGACCCTGAGTGGTATATTGTCACGTATGCGGTGACATACTGAGTTTTCGTAGGAACGGAGGTGAGAGTACACGCACCGGTTGTCTGCAAGACCGTCGGGGCAATGATGCTAGTGTAGCCCTTGGCACCGCAGTATGCAGTGAACATTGAACCCGCAGTAGATTCATCTTGCAAATCGGAGCACGCGCTCAGCGCTCTGGACGAGAGACTCTGAAGTGCTAGGCCTTGGGTATCCGGACGACAGAGACAGGCGTTCGTTTTGCATCCAACATCGCTATTAACCTGGTTGAGACACCATTGCAAGCAGTATTTCAGATCTTTCCAGCCTGCTACTGTAGTCCAAGTTACGAGGTCAGGATCGATGGCTTGCGCATTCGATGTCGAGAGTGAGGAGAATATAACTCCTAGAAGTAGTAATGATTCTAGACGAGGCTGTCGTGAGCTGAAAAGAGGTCGCATATTTGCTGAAGACTTGAAGCGTTTTCAGTGTTTGCTCGGCAGACCGGTCGAACCCCGCAATTTTGCTCGAAAGTAGTTTGTTTTATAGCGATAGTGATGTCGAACCATGAAATCAGGGAGGCAGGAAATCACTGCCCTCAATTGCGGGTTGAGATGGGAAACGCGCCCGTGAATCCGCCCCGCGACGAAGCCCCAACGCCTTATCACACGTCAGGTAGCCACAAGAGCTTAATTGGGTACTCATCCGCATATGTCCTCAATTTTATGACTTCCACTTATCATAAATGGCTCGCTTCTAAGGAACGAACCATCGGCAGGGCTTTCCAACCCCTCATCTCGGACGGCTTGACGCCTTGTTTCAGAATGCGATGCGTTAGCGGCTTACCAATCTTGTACAGCGAATGCTTCTTTCAGCTCGATCCCGATCCAATTATAACAGAGGTGGTTGGGATCGTACAAGATTGAAGGCTTAGAATCTTGAAGCACCCTAGCTTTGGGGCTTTGAATATCAAGCCTTCTCTCGGAGCACTTTTTCACTTAAGCATACGGACTGGGAAAGCCACACACGAACAAAACTTGTCAGTAAGTTCGCCATAAGCTTTCAATCGCTTCATAAATAGATTCCGAATGGACCTACCGGACTCAAGAATGAAACGGCGGGAAGCCAAACCCGCGACCCCCCCGGCCTAGACATCCACTTCACACGATACTCCCATTCTCAGACCACCCAAACCGCTAACACATGCATATTTCATCACTCAAAATTCCGTCACACTCTCTCGATAAGAAGGCAAAAGATAAGGAAACCAAGCTGCGAAGCAGGGGACAGGGGACAGATGATAATTTTGATGGGAAAGAGGAGTAATTACACAGAGAAAGAGCGGCGAATCCAATGGGTATCCCACCATGCATTTACCAAATGGTATCCGCAGGTTTGCTCCACAGGTATTCGGATGAAAGCTTTGCTCTTTGGAGCGATTCTTCGTCCAGCTTCTGGATGTTCTAAAACAAAGCACCACTCAGTGTAGGGAAATCGCAACTACTAGCATCAAACAAGTATGAGTATGCCAACTATGCAGAAACAGCAAACATAAGTAGCAAAAGACAATATCAGAAGACCAAATTCCACAAGTTTGCTGCACTCGCAGGCAAACAATCAAGGCTTATCCCTCTCAAGTAGACGGATTTTGGAAACACAATCCAAAGATTGGATACGAAATGCTTGACAAGCGCGTAATACGATGGTGAAGGCTAGGACACGGCTAGAATGCCCTGAGCCGTTGTGAGCCGGAGAACATAGTGATCACTTGACGAGCGCGTCACTTGACGCGGTCACTCGTGTCGAATATTGGGATCTGGCCAGTGTAGTTTTTGGAAATGCATAGCAGCGATGAGATTAGGGTGGAGACCCAAGGTAGGCAGGTTGCTAACGTGGCTTGACAATCTGCTGTGATTGATGGTGATGGTGTAAAACGAGTGAAGATGCGAAGATTGCAGCGATTGCGGCTGGTTGTCGTGTTTTACAGGGGAACACCAGGAGGCGATGATTGTTAGTGGCACCAGGTGCACCCTTTAGCGTCAGGTGCGTGCTATCGCAGCATAACATTATAGATAACATCATCTTTTCCCAACATTAATCTTTCCTCCATTTCTGTCAGTTAAAAATCGAAGCAGGTACGAAATTACGACCGCTTGCCCTAAGAACCGGACTCTAGCAAGAGATCTCCTTTCTTTTACGTGGAAAATTATCTCCTCTTGGCGCTTTCCCGCCTCCAACGCTGCAAGATGAGCAACTCGCAGGAAAAGTACACCAAGGAAGAGAAAGCTTGGGATGTGAAGGATGTAGCCTCCAAAATTGTTGGAGGACCTCCTGTGACCGACTCCTCGTCCCCAGTTCCCTTCTTCCATATGCTGGAGCGTTTAAAGACAACCAAGCGTGAAGGCTGGCGTCGATTTGGTATCTCACAGTACGAACCCCGCGTCTTCCCACCCCTGAAGCCAACATCTACTGACTATATTCCAGCGGCGAGTCCATATCCGACCATATGTACCGCATGGCCATGATAACCATGTTCGCACCTCCCTCCCTCTCCTCCCGCCTCAATATCCCGAACTGTACAAAGATGGCGCTTGTCCACGACATGGCAGAAGCTCTGGTCGGAGACATCACACCCGTAGACGGAGTCGCAAAACACGAAAAGAACCGCCGCGAAAGCACCACCATGGATTATTTTACCAAAAGCCTGCTAGGCCGCGTCAACGGTGGCATGACAGGCGAAGAACTGAAGAAAGTATGGCAAGAATACGAGGATTCGGAGACGCTGGACAGCAAGTTCGTGCACGATGTTGATAAGATCGAGTTGGTTCTGCAGATGGTGGAGTATGAGCGGGCGCATGAGAAGAAGATGGATTTGGGGGAGTTTAGCTGGGTTGCGACCAAGATTGTGTTGCCGGAGGTGAAGGAGTGGGCGGAGGATGTGTTGAGGGAGAGGGAGGAGTTTTGGGGGGAGACGTATCATACTGTCTACAATGCTGAGACGCAGCCTGAAGGCGAAGATCTGGCGCAAAAAGAGGAATATTATGGTAATGGCAATGTGGAGGGTGTAAGGAAATGATTTAGTGTGCGGGATGGGATATAGGTTGGCATATGGAGTTGGAGATTGATGCCTTAAGCGGGGTTTTTTGCTGTGTTTAGCTGTTTAGATGGATACCACTGGCGTTTGCTGTGTCATTTAGATGGCACGCGTCACAGCAAGTAGAGAATATTCATGAATGAAACTGCAGAATTGAAAACACGGTGAAATCCAAATTTATTCTCTCAAATATATCCTCAACCACCACCGTGACGGCAAAATGCTGACCGCCTTTCTCTTTTGTTTACGTGCGGGGCTGTGGCATAGCAACGAAGCTTCAGACGGCAGCTCTTGGCACCAAAACCGCCTCATTCAAACATCCAAGCTCCTCGCCGTCTTATCGCGCGGTATATTGAATGGTCTATTGTCAAGAAACTTCAAGCTTCATTCCCTGTCGCCTTGTCCAGCAAATCGCGAGCTCATCCCAGCTTCATCATCAGCCCATCGCCGTCAGCCTCGGCCTGCACCACATCGTGCGACCTTGTCTTGCCTTGCGCCTTGCGTTACCTCTCACAAAGCTGCCTTCTTCTGCAACAACCTTCGAATGCGACGGCCTTAATTCCATCACCCTTGATGCGCAAACCTAATATCGAACAATGACATACTCAAACACCTCTCCCATGCCAGGCGCATTCAACATCTCCGCCCAGCGCGACGCCGGCGCTACGCCTCGTCTGTCAGGCGCAAAATCGCATATCTTCCAACCGCCACGAACAAGATCTGATTCTGCTTCCTCGTCTCTAATACTCACAACCTCTGCATCTACGAATACATCTACGAATAGGCCGGGGTTTGCGCCTAGGAAGAGGAGTCGGGCGGAGTCACCGCGAGCGATGGAGAGTTCGGAATACGGAAATGGATATGATGGCGATAACCTCAGGTGTCCAGGCTCCCCGATGCCGTTTGTGAATACGAAATACGTCTTAGCGGGTGGTATGGACACACCTACGCTAAAGGCAATGGGTGTTGAGAGCGAGTATTCGGATTCTACGTACAGGCAATCACTGGGCGATGAGAATGGACGGCAAACGAGGCGAGGCTTATTCTGCGAAGGTGAAGGACCTTCTTACTTCCCTAGCGACGGACGACAAGGAAATGGCCGGCCGGTGGGATCATGGAGTAGTCCTGGCGGAACAGTGAGCGGAGGCTGGAGTCGAGCTGCTGCGCAGGTAGTAGGAGGTGTGGCGGGAAAGATATGGGAGTTTGCGAAGGCGAGTGGAGCTGTGTTTAGGGGCTTTCATGCTGGTGGTGGGAAAGGATATACTCTCAATTCTCATACGCCAGGGACATATCAGTTCGAGCAAAACGATAATTTCTGGGAAGAGGTACAAACGGAAAAGCTCGGGCAAGGAGACAGAGAAAACACACCCGTACCAGGCCAATTCCCCTCCGAAGATTTCATACCGAATTACATGGATCAACTCCCCTCGCCCAGCACAGAAAGAGCCAGCAAACGCCGACAAGTAAGCAGAAACAACACCCAAGACGAAATAACCAAGAACTGGGTCGTCGTCCCTCCCATGCATTCCACGCCCTCAAAACCCCCACCCCAAGCACAAGCAAGAAACACACCCACAGCCCGCTACAGCCTCCCAACCGCCTCCTCCTCCGCCCGCCGCCCCGCCTCCCGCGCCAACTTCGCAGTACCCCGGCGCCCCGCCCTCTCCCGCGGCATATCACACTCCCATTCACACGTCTCACACGCCGGCTCCCCAGCCCTAACATCCACCCGCGGCGCCAGCTTCGCTTCTCCGCGCTCAAGCCCCAACTCCAAAATCCCAGTCCGAGCTTCTAGTCCGTCTAAAATAGATAAAGGGACGCCGGTGCTGGCGGTGGATAGTCCTGCTGCTAGGGAGGCGCTGAAGTGGAAGGAGCGGAAGATGAGGGAGGAGAGGGAGGCGGATGAGAGTTTGAGGAGGCTGGATAGGCAGTTGAAGGCTATGATTCGGGAGGGGAAGGAGGCGTTGGGGACTAAGGTTGAGGTTGATTTTGAGGGGGGTGGGGGTGGGAGTAAGAAGTGGGATTTTTAACTAGGGTGGGAGGGGAATTTGAGGGGAGGTTTCGGTTCGATGTGCATTTTTGGGATGGATTTTTTCTTGAGATTGGGCGTTTTTGGGGGGTGTGGTGTGTATATGGAGTTTGGTTGGATGGTGGAGTTACAGTAGCTTTGGCACCAATCTTTCTGGGGTTTGCTGGAGCGGTTGTGTATATTTGGCTCTTAAGACCTCGTCTCTAGGAACAGGTATTGAAATGAATGAACCGGTTTTGAAGCAAGCCCCCTTTACTTGAGGTGCAATTTCTGTTCCCTTTGCGCGCGCGCGCGCGCGGACGAGTGTCGCGTTTTCGTTTTCTACCGTGCCAAGGGCTTTGAGCGAAGCAATGATCTCTAGATATGTGGCAGTTGGGGGCCTCGCTAGACCGACCAAATAGGCAATATTTCGTAGCCCCAATTATACTGTATTTGTAATGCGACGCGATTTCAACTTTTCCAAATTTGCATGTATACTGCTAAGTACTTGGCTACTTCCCCTTCTTGACCATGATGAAGATTTTACAATATTCTCACAGAACCAAAGTTCCCTTTTTCTGATTTTTCGTACCAGAACCTAAATTGTACAACCCCACATCAATATGGCCCATCATGCACTCGTCTTCGGAGCTTCAGGGATACTCGGCTGGGCAATCGTCAACGAGATCTTGAGCAATTATCCAAACCAAGGGACCTATTCCAAGATAACAGCTCTCACAAACCGTTCCTTGAGTCGGGAGGATGCACTCTGGCCAGCTGCTGCACCTGGGATGCCTGAACTCGATATTGTTTCTGGTATTGATCTGACGAAAGGCACTGTTGAGGAAGTGAAGGAAGTCATGATGGAGAGAGTACCTAGTATCGGGACAGTAACTCATGTTTTTTATTTCGGTAAGAATCTCCCCATAGTCAATTATTACTGGGAGGTCGCGTCTCTGATACCACATCAGCGTACCTGTTTCATCCCGATTTTCCTACCGAGTCGGAACTCAATCTCGGCATGATGCAGCGCGGATTCGGCGCCGTGGAAAGCATGGCTCCCAACCTGGAGTACGTGATTTTTCCTACGGGAAGTAAAGTAAAATACCTAGCTCACTAATAGATGACTCTCTAACCGCGCTCAGGGATACGGAGTTCACGTACCCGGAGGTGTTGGTCTCAAAGCACCATACAAAGAATCCATGCCAGATATCCCCCAACCGTACCGGGACGAACTATTCTACTTCGTCCTCCGTGACGAATTCACAAAGATGCAACAAGACAAGTCCTGGAAATGGGCAGAAGTAAGATGCGACATCGTCGTACGTCCAAATCCCCCTCCCCTCTCTCGCACCCCTCAATCCTCCTACTCACCAGCTACACAGTACGGATTCGTCCCCCACCCAAACCCCTACAACATCCCAGCAATCTACATGAACTACCTCTCCCTCTACACCTACATGCACACAACCCACCACCCCGCCGCCCTCTCCCCGCTCCTCCCCTTCCCCTCCTCCCCGTCCGCCTACAGCACTCTCTCCAACGCCTGCCCCCAAGACATACTCGCCCGCTTCAGCATCCATCTCTGTCTTTCCCCTCGAAAAGCCGGTAACGGACAGCTCTTCAATATAGCGGGTGAAACTGTCCCTCGCAGCATGGCTGATTCCTGGCCTTACGTCTGCTCGCTTTTCGGACTAAAGGGGATCCCGCCTCTTGAAGATGATTCTAAGGACGTGAAAATTGGCGCTTTTATGAAGAAGTATAAGGATCAGGTTAAGAAACTGGAAGAGGAGAAGGGCGTAACGTTGCAGGTTGTTGGGCTGGATGAGGCGATGGAGAATTGGATTGAGAGCATGGATGCAGATCATGGGTTTGTGCTTGAGAAGGCGAGGGGGGTGGGTTTTAGGGAGGAGATGGGGTATGCGGAGATTTGGAGGGGGATGATTGGGAGGTATGAGAGGGTGGGGAAGGTTTATTTGGGGTGGTGAGCGAGTTTATTCTGGTGAAGTGGAGTGGAAGTTATTTGGGTCTGTAAAGGGGGCTTTTGAAAGAGTCAATGGTGAAGCTTTGGTTGTCTTCATATAGCGTGGAGCAGAAGTATAAAGGTCTAGATCAAGACTCAAGTACGGGCCTATCATAGCAATCATCTGCTCGTGTTGGTTTTTCCCTCTTTTTCTTTTATTTTGCAATTGAATTTCAATTATCCGAACACATTGGTGCAAGACAAAACAGAAGAATGATTCACATTCACTGCCTCGACATTGGAAAGTGCCATTTCTACAATAGCAGCCCCACACATGGCATTTCGTTCCATTGCGGGGGCGGGGGCGGGGTATTCCACCATTTCGAGGTGGGGCTTTACCAACTTACTTTCATCTTTGTACCTGCATTCGAGATCTGTATTTACTTAAAAACCTACCAAACTTTAAAATTACAATAAGCTGTTTTGAAAATGACTTCCTTTCCCGAATTCGGGCCCGAAACAACTGCCACACAAGTAGCAGCAGCATTTACCGAGCAAATTCAGGGGAAACATGGTTCAACACTCTCACCTCACCATAAAGTTTCAAACACTAATACCTCTAAGTCCTCCTCGTAGGAGTCAGTCCAGCCAGTCTAGGCGAATACATGGCCCTAGCAATAGCAACCCACGCCCCCTCCCTCCTAATCCTCGCCTCCCGCTCCCTCCCCAAAATAACCACCGTCACCGAAAAAATCCACGCCAAAACCCCAAACATCAATATCAAATCCGTGCAAGTAGATCTCGCATCCCAAACTTCCATCCGGCACGCAGCAAACGAAATCAAGTCCCTAAAGCCCGAATTGGATGTTATTATTAATAACGCCGGTATAAACGTGCCTGATAAAGAATTTACGGAGCAAGGGATAGAAATGCATTTCGGCGTAAATCATATTGGATTATTCCTCCTGACGAACTTACTCATCCCACTCCTCCTCACCTCTCCTCCCTCCCTTTCTCAAAAGAAGAGGATCATCAACCTCACAAGCGCAGGCCACCGCCTCTCACCCATCCGTTTCTCCGATTACAATTTCGAAAAACGAATCACGGACTTACCTATTGAAGAACAACCTCCGGCGGGATTACCGCCTGCGTTCACGGATCCAGAAAAGCCGTATAATCCGTTTGTGGCTTATGGGCAGAGTAAAAGCGCTAATTGCCTATTTTCACTTTCTTTAACACAGAAGCTTAAAGAGAGGGGGGTTGTGAGTTTTAGTGTTCATCCTGGCTGTAAGCAAAAGAATCTCCCAGTCTTTTTTTTGGAGATGAAAAAGGGGGAAAGGCTGATTATTAGAAATAGCTATCTGGACAGGTCTCTCGAGAAATCTGGATGAGGAGGGAGTGAGCATTATTAAGGCGACGGCTAAGCAGTGGAAGAATGGGGATCAGGGGTCTGCTACGGCTTTGGTTGGGGCTTTTGATTCTAAGCTTAGTGGTGAGTAATCTTTTGGGTTTATTGGATTAAATGGTAGGGCTGACTAGAGGTGTGCAGATCCGATACCTGAAAAGACATATATGGCGGATTGTCAGCTTGCGGAGGCGGCGGACCATGCGCGGGATTCTGGGACTGCGGAGAGGCTTTGGGGGTTGAGTGAAGAGCTTGTGGGGGAGAAGTTCTTGGTGGGGAGTTGAGGGGTATGGTTGGGGTGGAGAAAGTGTTGGTGGTTATTGGATAATTGGACGAAAAGGCAAAGTGTAAAGCTTGGATGTCGGTTTCTGAGCTGCTGTGCTCATCCAATGTACCAACTAGGGAAATCCCCTATTTTTCCAGGCTGAGTTTATTGAAAAGTGCGGTTGGATGATTTTAAGAGGAAGTACAGATGTCTCAAATGCTTTTCATGGGGGGAGTATCACTCACCTAACGGAGCCTTTGATGTGATAATTAATCGTAATTTTTCATCTCCTCGGGTTTTACGCTCGGTGATGAGATAGTCACAAGATGAATGTTTTTCTGCAGAGGCTACTACAAAGGGGGATATAGTATCCTGGCCATTGCTCACTTGTGACCTCACCTTCCTAAACTTGAAGGCACCTACAATTCGAATCTCTGATAGCTCCAGTCCTTGGTGCCTTAAGATCGTCCCACCAATGAGATATTGCATGGTCTTACGGTGTAGTTGCCCCTGAGGCGTTTACGCTAACTCCCTATAATAGTGGGAACGGTGCCGCCTCCGCCCTTGAGCTTATCCTCTCCGGACTGAGTCAGCCCGTGGGATCCCGAAAGGACAATTGCAACATTAGCGGTAAAATTCTTTCTATACGCTAGCTGCAATCAGATGTCTAACTGGAAGTTCTGCAACGTTACGGGGGATAACGAAAAATATCTTGAGAATGATAGTTACGATCGGAATTGGAGAATTTAAATAGTAAATTTAGTTAGAACATAGTTCTTCTTTGGCTCTGATCTATACCCAGTGGTTTAGTCGACACAGCTTTCTATCAGCCAATTTTGCGAAGCCTTCAGGAGACTTTCTTCCCCCTCTTTCAGTAAAACCGAGCCAAGATGTGCGACCCCGCAAAAGACCGTTCCTCGGCCCGCTCCTCAATCGTGAGATTCCAAATCTAACCGGAGAGTAGTACTTTAAATCTATTGGTCAGTCTCACTAAGCGGCAACGCCTTTCATTTTCATTTTTACACACCATGTAAGACGCGGTACAACTTGCCGCGTAATACCCCACAAGGTTGGAAGACAAGCTTTAGGCTATCAAATCAAGATGAGGTAAGACTCTAAGCTTTAAAAATCGCAATGATCCGCAAAGTAAGTAGGAAAATACCACGTTGTACAAAACCTAAGCATAAATAAGGAAGGCAAGTATTAGGCTATTAGAGGAACGATCGGATAGACTTCCTTTCTGGTTAGTGAGATGACTGTGCATAAGCCGGAAGCTTATATGCAACCCAACTTCCTAAATACATTGAAGCCAGTTTAGCATTCCGAGGTAGAGCCGCCATGGAGGTGAGGATTACTATTAGAGAGGAAGGAGATCTCATGCGTTGTGGCCTGAGGTTTGCAGTTACACCGTGACAATGGAAAACTACTCTAGAGAATCCTATTGTCAATCTCCATCTAGATATGGCAAGGTCAACACGGGAATCCAATGTCCTAATGTCACGGGTCAAGACATTTTGGCCACGGTGACGAAATAAGATCTGACATGAAGCGGTACAGATGGAAGATCTAACGGATAGAGGAAGGCATCTCTTCCTAATCCGATGAGCAGTAACCTCAGCACGGGCAAATCCTTCCTCAGCGGTGAAGCTGGGGATGGCAAAGCAAAAAGGGTCGAAGTGAGGCAATTTGAAATTGGAAGAGCTCCCAAAAAAAACTATAAAAACGTCCAGCTCCCACGTTATTCTAACTCTATCAGCATCCCGAGTAGCACATCAATACAACACAGCACCTTTCCAAAGAAAAGATATTTACCAGATTCTTCTCCAATCGTTCAAAATGGCCGCCAAAACATTCTTCATTGCGCTCCTGGCATCAAGCCTTCCATTCACCCTCGCTGCACCGGCTAGCGAGTTCAAAGCTCGCTCTGAATCTTGTCCTGGTACAGCCAGTGATGCCCCCACATTCTTCACTGGGCCTCAAGGCAACTTCCCGTCTATCAACACCTGGGTCTCCTTCGACCAGATGGTAAGGACTCTAAACCTTCGACGTATGAAAGTAAACACAAGGAGAACTGGTTACTGATTTGAACACTTTTTGCCAGTTTGCCAATTACCAGCAAAGCATGATCAACGCCGGAAGTACTGCTGGCGATGTAGCAAACATCAAAACGGCAGCTCAAAATGCAGCTGCAAACATCGCCGTTGATACACGTGCTATTCTTGGTGTCATGTACGACCTCCCTCTCCGAGTAACGCTACACAAAGATTACTGATCTTCGTGACATAGCATTGAAGAGAGCTCCGGATTTGTCGGTGTGAGGACTACATTTGATGCAGATGGCCAGCCTACTGGAGGACTCATGCAAGCTTCTGGCTGTACTGGATTCGACGGACAAAACAACCTCGGCCTGGTAAGTCCTAAAGCCCGTTGACGAAACTTAATTTATCTTTTGGAACGGAAACTGACGGAGAGAAAACTTTTAGGCAAAGATTCAGCAGATGATCAACTGCGGAACTCAGCACTTGAAGGGAAATATTGAAGACTTCGGAAACCAGGATACCACTGCTACTATTTATCCCGCCCTTCGAGAGTATAACTCCGGGAGCGTCAATCAGAATGATCTCAGTGATGCCCCGAACTGTGCCGGCAACCCCTTTGTAAGTCAAAATTACTACCCCTTTCAATTGTAATTTCAAACGTTGCATACACGAACATAGCTAACTCTGGATAAATCAATAGTACGTCAGTGACATTTCTCAACGCCTCCAAGGGAAGGTGTTCTAAGTGGTCTTTGACTTATGCGACCTACGCTTTGGAACATCTTCGCAGCAAAGCCATCTTCGCTGGCAAACATCAAGCAGGTCAGCCAAAAAACGAGGAGCGAATTGGAATTCAGGACGAAGGAAGTTTCATTGTGTCTCATCCAAAATTTGATAATAGTCAATGTTCTTTGCTTACTATAGTTTGGAGCTTTCAGCAAACGAATATCATAGAATCTTGGACCAATAAGTGCAACTTTGAATTTTAGTGACATTGTGCGTGCGATTAATTTGAAGGCCGAACTAGTAGGGAATGAATAAGTGAAAATCTTTACGGCTCAAACTTATCTGGAAACTCTGATCACAAGAAACAGGGCTTTCAGTATAGGGATGCTTACATGGCATTTTCAGTTTCCGTCTTTGGGCTATTAACCCTGCTACCCGTCGTTCCGGTCGAAATCGGACTAGAATAGGAAACGAAAATGACATTCTAGGTCGGCTTAAAGATACTCTAGTAGCCCTTATTTATGATCCTAATAGCAATAAAGAAGGAGAAGAAGAGAAGGGTAACAGTAATACCAGTGTGAGTAGTGAGTAATTGGTCCAGCCTCCAGTGTAGATGATAGAGAAATACAACGACCTCTTGCACTATGGCCTGGCATTTCTCAAGCGATTTATATCTCCAATACCGTTTTCCCAAGCTTATACCAAACGAAGACAGGCGTGCTGAGCCCGAAACTACAGTGACAATAATGTTGACGTATCCCTAGGACGGAGACAGGTGGGGCCCCACATGTTCAATTACCTCAGCTCACTTGTTTTTCTGAATCATAGCCTCAATCTCTACAAAATATGGAATCGGAAGAGTTATAATAAAACCGCCGAAAATTGCAATATTATACTTGGTAGCCGAGAAAGGAAAGTTTCAGGAGAATAAGAAACTCGGAACGCATTACGTGCCTCACCCCCCTTCATTAGCGGGGCCGGATAAGCAATAAGTTGGGGCTGTGGGCTAGGGAATAATCCAACTTAAACCACGGTTTATTACTAAGCCCCCAACTCATGGACCGGGGTGGTTCCTTGGCGGGCCCCCGACCCAGTGCGCAGTCTAAGAAGGAAGCAGCTTCCGCAACTAGCAATTGATCAACCTGACTTCCTAGGCATGGTCTGGACATATCTTACCTCTTGCATTGTAAGCCGGCGTAATTGAGGCTCCGGGGAAATTAAAATGGGACTCGTGCTCAGTCCAATATGCGAGTTACCCCTGATCTCAGCACTTTGAGAAGCGGGGTAGGGACCCCTCCCCCCCTTTTCTTTATTCGCCAAAATAAGCGAATACCTAATCCATTGATCTTGATTATCCGCTTTCAATCCTCTCAGCAAACACCAGATAAGCAAATGCAAGAAATAGTTCCCTCGAGTTTTCTCTGTATCATATTTGAATGGTAGTTGAAATTTCATCCTTTTCTCTAAACCTTTCCAGGTTCATTTGCAGACCGTCAGCCCTACGGCCTGTAACCTACCATCAGCGCAAGGCCCTAAAATCTTACTACATAGTTTTAGGATGTATGCTAATTGCAAATGAGCTGATTTTTGCAGATGATCCAACTTATCATATATGGGTACATATGCATTCACACATATTCCTGTATGGAATGGAATCTTTAAATGACAGGTTTGGGCAGCTACTTTTGGGAGCTATTGGAGGTAGAAGTGATTTCTTACCCGGTGGTAGGAGAATGAGGGCGCAAAGGATGAAATGGGAGTTCATAGGCAGGATTTTCCGCTTCAATATTAACCTCGTACGTATTCAAGTGAAATGATATGGATTAGGTGGCAGGTGCCCTTTAGTGGTTCTTCGTGGTCACGCTAAGCTCAAATATCATGATGAAAGTTATTCGAAGTGACAAAAAACGAAAGTTACTGAGGGAGCCACTTCCTAAAACTAGAACTGCAAGGACATTGGAAGTGGCCGTATTGAGGGAAGGGTCGATGGGCGTGAGAAGGCAGTTTGAAATAACGCAGACAAGTCGAAGAAGCTCTCACTGCTACGCTACGAGTGGAAAATTACTCAAAACTACTTAATTGCGACTCGCATTTTCCAACTAGAGCAGCTCAATGAACCCATGTGGAAGGAGTGATCAGGCACGACCCTCTTCGGAACCCGAGAATAATTTAATTTGTGGTGCGAGCTAGCCTATAGCTACAGGAGACCAGTTTTAATTAACGTATTCAGCTTTGTGTCCCACAAAATGCAGGTTCTTTCGGGAGGGTAAATCTAGCTTTCAAAGCGGGGTAGCCGTATGTCACCCCCCCTTTCGCAGCCGTCAAAAAAATCGAGCCCCACTGCTACAGTTTTATATCCTTTTGGTCCATGGCAGCAAAACATTCAGTCTTCACTCGGGGCTTGGGGATATGGATATACCTGTTAGTGGGTGTGGATTTACCAATCAATTTATTGCCCATACTCTGGGTTTTCCTTCGCTTCCATGATGATGCATGTCGAGGGCTACTTCACGGAAATGGCCCCGGAACTAATTGAACTGCATATTAATGCACTACTGCAAGACATCGGACGTCTAAATGAAGAGTCTATAGTAGCAAACCTTTTGGGAGCCGCGAATGGTTTTGCCTCGTGAAGTGAAATATTGATCTCAACAAGTGAAAGTAGAAAACGATTACATTCATTCCTCTTGCTAAATAAACAGGCAGCGAAGGCATAACTTCATTTGGTCGTCTTTTCTTGTTTCACTTAGGTTGAAACATCCATTTGATGAGGGATATCTTATGTGGAAGCCCACGCAGAGATCTTGTCTCATCATCGAAACAAATCATTTGAAAAAACTCGTGGCACACCACAGATGGAAAATGACCCATGTTTAATGTCCAGTTTACAATTGAATCTTTATTAATCATAAGAACACTGCCGTATTATGTCGCACAATTGCAACCCAAGCCTTCATCTGATGTCAGACGTTGTTGCTTGGCTGCTAGGCGTACTACCCAAGTAAGCGTCTTCATATTTTCGACCCCTGAATCTACAGACCAAACCCGTAAGTTTTTGATGCTGATAATATAAACCCCTTCACCTTATAGGTGCCCGCACTCTGAACCTCATAGTGCATCTCATTTTTGGATCATGTTCATGTGAGATGCTGATAGAACGTCGCAGCAGTCGGGCACAGGAATTCAACCGCATTATGTGACACAACTGCAAGTCCCCTTTTTGAGAGAGAAAGATATCGAAAGATGAAGGCGAGGTTGAGTAGTAGCCGAGCCTTGATCGATAATCGTGTATATAAAGGCTCAGAAAGATCTCTCCGGAGCCTTCATTCCTAGAGACAACCATCAAAGCCCTCCAGAGCAGCACCCCTCAACACTTCTATACAACAATAGCATCAAATCCACATCACCAATCCCACCATATCATCACAATGAAGTTCTCCACCATCTACCTCACCCTCCTCTGCACCGGTGTCTACACCGCGGCAGTGACCAAGCAAGGCCTCGTCGGCCTCGAGGCCGAGAACGTAGGCGCTAGCTCCGACTCTGCAAGCAACGTCTCCTCCGCCCAGAGCACCCTGGGTAAGATTCCTCTAATCATAATCATGTCGCAAAATTTAACACTTCTAGACGAGCTCACGGGCACTGCAAGCTGCCCCGTGGGCTATCCTTACTACTGCGCCGCAGAGAACTTCTGCTGTCCCTCGGGCTATCCGTGGTGCTGTAGCTTTGGGTGCTGCCCCAGCGGGTATCCATATTGTGGTAGGGATGGCAGGTGCCATTCTAGGTGAGTGTGCTGGGGTGTGTAGGTGATGGGGAATGAAGCTAACTTTGGGGTAGTTCGTAGGAGAAGGCCAGAAGTGGCTAGGTGATCAAGGATGTTTGGCTGAGCTTTCCTTGCGCTATTCGTTACTGCTCTTTATTTTTAGTACAAGAAATAAAATAAAATAAAACATCTTTTTGACGAAACTTCGCGCTTCAATTACCATTTTAGTCGCTCGCTCTTAGCGCTACAAAATAAAAGGTCACTTAACGGCTAAATAATTGAAATGCGTTTGTAAAATATTCTTGACCTACAGCCAATTTTTTTATAGTATCATCAGATTCGTTTCGGTCATCACTTTTTTCTTCGTCTTAGAATTTACGAGTTAGGGATTCCATGCGTCCACTTGAGCTCTCCCCTGGCCTTGCACCTGCTCCCATCCTCTTCCATCCTCTTCTCTGTTTTCTGTTTCTGGACACAGCAGAGCACCCCCCAGAAAACAGCGACCCTTCGACCCACAGCCCAAAATGCATTTAAGCACCTCCATCATCCCTCGTTTTTTCCTTCCTCATCTTCTATTTCCATCGTCCATTCACCCACACTCTCGTTTTCGAAACCCTCCCCTTGCTACCTATTACACACCCTCTGCCGTCTTCGAGTTCTCGTACGAGTCAGTCCTTCTCCTCACGCTTCTAACCCCCCACCCCTCTTCTGCCACCGCTCTCTTTGGTAAGCCGTGGCTTGGTCACGACCCCGTGAGGATTTCCTGTCCACGGACGAGACAGATGGCACGACGGATGCTGATAAAAATAGCCTGTTCGACGGCAGTGACGACGATGAGATGGACATTACGAGCGGTGCCGACACGGACAGCATGTCAGGGATCAACGACGACTCAGACGATAGTGCATTGCTCTTCGAGGACACAGATTCAGTAGGGAGTAAAACTGGCAGGTGTATTGATGGAATTTTTGAAAGTGCACGACGATCTATCTAAGGCTGATAATCCATATACCTCCGGGTAAGCAGCTGTAAATCATGAGGCATCAGAAGATCTTGGAGACGCAATCGGTATTGACTTGGAGTGGGTCCTTGCCCGAAGTGGTGGTAGTATATAATCCAGTGTCGTGGTCTCAGGGGCGGAAAGACAGCTTCCGCCGAGTCTATACGGCAAGGTAACTCGATATTTAGAGGCGGGTGTTAAAATACTTCACCTCCAGTTAATTTGCCTTTAGATAAAACCCCGGCTTCTCTGGAATTGCTCAGAAAGGGTAGCCTCACCGAGTTAGGCAATTTCAGATAGCTGAATCCCGTGATCTGTGTTGTGGCGTTCGCACAGCCTCCACATCATGAGCGCCAGCCTGCTCGTACAGCTTGCGATCACGCCGAGCTGTTTCGTGCCTTGTAATTGGCTAGATGCTTCAAACTTATCGCTCAGACACCTTTACTCTCGATTTTGAACGAGGCTGCCCAGCTTTCCTTAATGCCTACGCATGAGATCCCTCATGGCCTCTTCAATTGTGCGGTTGATGTCCAATTCGATAAAGGAAACTTGATTGACACTGTTATGAATACGCCCGCGAAGATTCTTCCGTCAATCCCGAGTTCCCATCCGCCTTCACAGCTTCGCGGAATTGCGCACCACAAGATTACAGCCTGATGTAGGCCCCACAACATAAACCCTCTTGATCTCTATTCTGGATCAACTCTAAACACTATACGATCAAGGCCAAATATTAAGTCTCTTTTGACGCCCCAAACTCTAGACCCATTCGAGATGGCAGATTTTGATGAGGATAGTTGGCTCTACTCGGGAGAATCCTTTGATGAATATGGACCACCATCAAGACACCCTGGCGACCCTCCCTTAAAGATTCATCCCAAGAGCCCAAGGTCTCCAGATAATATTTCAACGAGGTTTTTAAGAACAAATAAAGGAAACGGATACAACCGAAGCGGCATACCACCAGAACCCTCGAAGGCGCATGAGGAATTCAGTGCATGGCTAGACTCTGTGGATGAAGTACAGGAGCCCAACATCGATGACGGCGCTCAAAAATTCGACGATGATGAATACTTGATCGACCCCGAAACTCATTTCAAGCAACTGGATATGGTAGAGGAATTAGTTGTTGAAGCCTCAGAGTTCTATGGATCTAATGGCGTATTTGACCCGGCGATCAGCCACGTCGAGCAAGACAATGCGGTCTTCTCAAGTCTCCACTGCAAAGCCGAGGTATGGAAATGCCTAGATAAGATTGCAGGGTCTTCTGGAATATCTTCAATCGCGCCCAACGAAACTGGGCACAACATCGTATGCATTGGATTGAGTCTCGGACATACTTATATTATTCTATGTTACCTCCTCGATTGTCTTGCAATCGTATCACAGAAAGGGTTTTGCAAAGGCTCCTTTACTCTTTTGATTCAACGGGATCCAGAGGAAGGCAATGTCGCGGAACTCGTCCAAATCGAGCAAAAAGTGATAGTCGAGTTTCTAGAGGCAATTGGGGAAACTATCTTGAAGATCTTGAAACCCGGTCGTCCACTATCTAATTCTGTCACTTCCTCCGCCATAACAGGTACTCTTATCCCTATTTGCAGGAAACTTTTAGAGTACATTGGGGCGCCTTTGAAAGATCTACTTACCTTTCGGGATGTCTTGTTTCTCTGCAGGACCTTTGCGCTACTCTTTGATCTTGGGCTGGTTTCTTACGTTGGCTCTCATGGCTCACGCTTTGATCTCGAATATATGGATGAAGACCACTCAGAGGTACTCGTTGCTTCGAACGCTGAAAGCAAGATTGGATTTCGATTTTCCCTACAAAAGCTGGCATGTCTTGAAGAGTTTTTGAATGATCGGCAAGTTTGGGTCTTCCAGCCTCTTTGGACTGCGCCTAAAGACAAACAATTGCAAAATAATCAATTATCGATCTTGACGTCAATAGACGCTTTCGCCGATACTTGGGGGCCGATATGGGAAGTCTCAGCAGGTGACCAGCATCCCGATTACCTCAGGAAACTCACCGTCTCTACTGGTGTTATCTGTCGAGTACCTACCCAAACAAAATTTCCTACGCTTGGTCCTCTACGATGTCATTGGTTCAACGACTCGAAATTGTCTCCTACTGTCAACCCGGGTGACAATCCGCACGACGTTTTCATCAGAAAGGGTCAAAAGTTGCTCATTGGAGGCCTCCCTGACTCTGCTTTCAAGATCGACAAGGCGTGCATGTACAAGCTTAATGATTTGGAGAGAGATTTTGGCCTACATATGACACCGCTTGGGACCAGCGATTCGTCTTGGGCTTTGGATGAGCGTCAAGTTGGATTTTCTGCTTCGCAATATGTTGGGGTCACTTTGGTAGGGACGCAGAAGAAGCTTCCACGAATCACACAGAAGCAGGCGATCTGGAACAAATGGAAGAATTCACCTATGCAGGCTAATCCACTTACCCTGAATTCATACCTCGGGGTAGAGATTAGTCACTGCACTGGAAACGCCAGGCGCGTCCCAATACGTTACCTATTCACGATGAAAGCAATTCAAGCTTTGCTAGTGAGACAATTCCCAGAGTGGCTGACGTCCGAATTCGGGGCAGATCTCCAAGCGGCCTTCTTTAGCGATCATGACCAAGCGATCGAAGATGTCTGGATCAAACACTATAAGTCACGGGGCAAGATCGCTGAGCTGGTATGCTGCGTTCTCGAATTGCTAGACAAGACAGGCGCTCGAGGTGGCAACTTCAACGCTGCATTCTTGAACGAGAATAGAGAGCTATCAGTGCCAATCGAGCTGCGTCTCAACAGCTGGTGCGAATTTCTTGAAGATTCTCACCTGACGGCCGTCTACGCTGTAATCAATGAAAATTGCCTTGACGGCGCTGAACTTGGACATCTCATGGCAGGTTGCAATTCTATCCCGCATATCACAACTAGCTTCACAGCACTGGAAACAACAATTGCATTCCCACACCAAGAGACTACCAGCGACAAGATTCGGCTCAATCAGCGCGGTTGTTTGCAAAGACTAAGCAATCCAGACGACCAGATCCAAATTCTCATCTGGAAAATGAGCAAAGCCAGCGAGCTCGGACGACGTCTCTTGCGCTCAAAAGAAACAAAACCGATGGGGAGGGAAGTGCAAAACAGATATGAGCTGGGTGGCAAGCATGTCCCTGTTGTCGTGAAGGCGACGGCGGCAAGTTATGGAGGGCTTCAAACGAGACGAACGATTTCAGCGAGACTGCCGCTTAGCCCACCGGCATCGACGATTTCGCAGGAAGCATTGCCTATTATGCTTTCGCCCAGCAATGAGTCCGGGTCCCATTCAACTACAACGAAGCAGCCAGAGCATCCTTCTAGACATATTTAGCGATCGCTTGTTTTCAGATAACCTAAAGTCAATTGAGGCGTCGGATAGGAGGTCCTAGGGTATATATTACATTGGATTTTGGGTAAAGATAAGCAATTCCTGCCTGCTACCAGAAAGGGAAGGCAGTCGTTAAAGGAATAAAAGGAATGCAAGAAGGGTTTTTTTTGACTCATTTTAACTCTCTTCATTCCTCTTGATACAGGATTCAAGGGATCATTAAAGCTTAAAGACTTAGACCCGGTATGATCTGGTATCATGAATTAATTCTCTCTTTCTTGAATGCTGTATTGAGTTAGTAAGCTTGCTGCTATCCCCCAGGCGTTGATCAACCTTGACTCAATGTAGGTAATTCTTCTATTGGTAGAGGAATTATACAGCTGAGCAGGTCATGAAGTTACTTTTCTCTTCGTTCGCAGACACATATCGCTAACATATCATAGGCAGGCCCGTAAATACCTAGGTACCTGAGCAAACGCTGCACTAGCCACGTAGAAAATGGGATATACATTTCGTGCAATAGAATTTGGCACTTATTAAACGAAGAAGAGGGGTAGCGAGGAATAAATATTATGTAAATATCATTAAGATTATCGAACAAAAATTAGATCCCATCCGACTTTAGTCGCATCACTTCTCCAAAGAATGAAAAGTCAAAATATAAAAGCAAGTTAAATAAGCACGACAACACTACCAAGCTTCATCAGATCTCGAACAATCAGTATCAGCTTCCAGCTCCCTCATACGTCTCATACGCGTCAGATTACTCCCGTCTTCGTGGGCGCTCATCCGCTTCTTCGGGCTGCAGCACGGACGGGCTTTTACACAGTCAACAACAAATAAGATCAAGTGGAAAACACTTTTCAAGTATCGTCAGTTGACATTTGTTGCGAGGATAAGGAGTCACAACTTACGCTATCCCCGTCAATAGCCACGCCTCCGGCCAATGAAGCGGTCCACCGGTATTCACCAAAGGCTTTCCATTTGAGTAATTATTGCCGTCCAATGCGGCACCGATTGCACCAAACGCAAATAGCGGAATGGCGAGAAAATCCAGCATCCCGACACAGCACGAGTGAGAACTCGTGTAATATGGCCTGGGTTTCAGAACAGCTGCAATGATCTCGAGTCCATTCAGACAAAGCCCATATATTGCCTAGACAAACAACGTCAGAATCAGGGGCTCAAAAAATTGAAAGTTGGAGAGACATACTGCGGCGTAAGAAGCAGCAAGCTGATGCTTGATTGTTATGCTGATGATGATGGGCATAACGAGTGCGGCAATAGAAGCCAGGAAAACGACGCCTCTGATGAACAATTCAGTCCAGCGAAGCCATTCCAAGCCTTGGAACTCTGATTTCGAGTTCCGTGGAAAGACTTTGATGTTGTTAGGGGTTGAAGAACGACGCATTTTGGATTCATGAAAAATAATTTTCGAGTGAGAATCTCAGCTATCAAATACCTCTCTCAGTTCCGTATTTCGAGTGCCGGCAAGGAAAACATCTCTTCCGGCGCTGACCACCATCAACCGAACCTCTTCAAACTTTGCTTCATGTGGGTCATTGAAATCAAATGTTGGGAAAGTAAAGTTATGCTTAACTGATTACTCGCCTCTCATTGGTTGAGGCGGCTAAAAAGGGGTGTGCTTTCTTCTGGACGCGAGATTGATGCGTGGCCCGTAAGTGGACCGAGCTCTGGGTAAATTCCAGGCTGATAATGCGGGGGTAACACAGTCTGTGGGTGCGACTCCTTACTCGTCTCAACTTTCCGGTCAGACGTCTCGAGTTGCGATTGCTGCAGTATTTCCGGATGCGAAGATCAGGGGCTGCGATGACGCCTTTTTAATCATACGATGTTGGGGTATCTGAGCCATTTGAGTTTGAGCCTTTTGTTTTGATACAGCGGTATGGTACGTACTGGAGGTAATTTTTTTTTTCCCTGCGAGGCGTCTCGTTTGTAAATTTTCTGGTATTTGACCAACCATAGTGGCTTCAACTGCCTCGAATTGAAAATGGTATCTAACCTTTTACGAGGACTTCGAGTCACAAAGCGCAAATAACACTGGGCATAGATTTTTTTTGAGCAGTGTGAGGCAAATCCTTGAGCGCATCTTTGCAAATTTACTCTTCCCTTGCATTTTGTATATCTAGCACACAGTGTTTCCAGCAGGCTTCCCCAGTTCTCAATCGGGTGCAATGCCCTGGTCACCTCTACTCCTCTCTACGCTAGCAAGCGCGCAGTCAAATCAATCTCAACTTTCATCAACTTCCCAATCGTGCAATGCACTCTTGCTCGCTCTGCACAATACTCAAACCGCTCCTGCGATATCCCAGACACCTTCGCCTCAGTACTAACAGACACAGCAAGAATCGCAGGAAATCCATTAGCACCCTGCCCCAATTCCACTGTGACCGAGGTCTCGACCTTTTCAGCCTCGTAGCCGATCATGCCAAAGTTGTTTGCGAGAGCTTGGTTGAAACAGCCTGCTTGGGCTGCTGCAAGTAGCTCCTCGGGACTTGCACCGGGCGTTCCTTCGAATCGACTTGAGAAAGTGTAGGGCTCTTCGTTGAGCGTGTTGCTAGCGGTAGAGATGGTGCCTGATCCCTTTTTCCAGGTGCCTTGCCAGGTCGAACGTCCGATCGCTTTCATTGAAGTCATTGTTTTGTGTGCTTTGGATTGAGGTATGCAAAATGTGGGATTGTGGGGACCGGACTGCAGGCTCTTATTTCAGCTCGAGATGGCCAAGGAAAATATGGTCAATGATCCGGGCAGGAAGAGCTTTGGACCTTGAAGTTGTAAATACACGCTATCGCTCAGAGGTATATATATTTATGAGAGAATTATCTTCGGTCTTGGTGAGGCAAATCATGGGTGAGCGTCAGCGCCGGTTCGCCTTGATGTGATGTCACTGCTACAGCCTCTTTGGTTTAACATGCTTAAACGCCGGTGGGCGTTGACCGCGCATCGACCGCTCATCAATTGTCAGCAATTGAGGTCGTTGAACATTGCGGGAAGTTTCTAGGAATTTGAAGAGGGGCCTTGAGATGATCGACCGGGTCATCGGACTTAAAGCAAGGCGATTGGAATATCACCTCCAGAAGAGTCCCAGGAGCTAACCCATCTATTGGTATAAGGGTATGCGCTTCGGGGCGATAATGCGAATGCGTGAGTAATCGTTCCTTGCATATGAATGATTACTTTCCCGTTACCCGAGAGTTGCAAACTCTATACACTGGGCAAGATAATGGCATCGGGTCAAATACAAAATCTTAATCCAATTTTCTCCAAGATATAATGCTTCAGGTTTTGACTACCAATACAATGCCGCTGAGATCAAGATTTACCGCCTTTCGGATCCGCGGCCGACGCGATACCAACTTCCGGAACAATCGTCAACCACAGGGTATTCGCCCCTATTTCCAACTTACTTCCTGTAAAGACTTCAACTTCACTGATGTACTCCCTCAAAGCACCTAACTGTGCCGCCGCACTATTGTCCCCAGAGGCGCGAGCCAGATGAAGCAGTCTTGTCACTGGTATACCAGCAACTCGAGCCAGCTCTGGCGTATCCACCAACTGCGCCCGTAGCCCTCTCTGCCCTAGCCACTTCTGATTCGCAGCCTCTGCATACGCAGTCGCTCTTTCTCTCGGCGTTTGGGGCTTCGACGTCACACCCCTGATGGCAGCAAATGGCAAGCTAACTGCAGCGCCCACCGCTCGTAAAGCAGTTCCAACGGGAAGTCCAATAGCACCGCCTACAACCCCCATCGCTGCACCGGCATAGTTGCCGCTCTTTGCAGAGTCACGTATGTTGCGTCCTACATGCTTCGCGTGGTCTGCTGTGCCTTCCCCAAAGCGTTTTGGCACGTCCGTCACATGGCGTCCGATGTCTGCGGCATGGGCTACAGCCTGCTCAGAGACTTTAGCGGCCAGAAATGCTGACATGGTGGCAAGGAACCCTCGCCATGTCTCTGGAGTGATGCCGTATTGAAGGAGCGGTTGTGTGTAAGCGTTGAGGAAAGGCGCGGTCTTATCTGGCGTGGTCTGGGGAATCGCAATTGGCCTCTGCAAACTGTTTGATGCCGAGGATGACGTGGATACTAATTCAAATTTTGGAGGTGCTTCCTCGGTGGGGAAGTCAAAAGGCGAGTTCGCTGAAGGAACATGCGATGTTGAGGTGGAGTATGTGGGGAGTTCCGAGTTTCCACCTTCGTGTGCTTCTGAGGCAGCACGTCTTGCTTCGTCTTCCTTCGTCTGCATTTTTAAGATTTGAATAGTAGAAAGTATTGAAGATTTGAACGTGCAACATTTTTGGTTGGATTTGCTTATGATTTATATTGAAGTGGAAACACATACGAGATACGTAAAAGGGTCGATATCTGCCGCAGCTGCGCATACTTACGACAGCGATGGGCCTTGTAGGAGGCACTAAAAGCGGAAGCTTAGATTTTAGAGTGGTGTCTTACAGGGGTTGCTCACTGTCATTCGCGACTTTGTGTGGGCTTACGTACTGCGCCACACCTCAACTCCCTATTATGCCGTTTTGGGAAATCTTCGAAGCTCGCTAAAGGAGGGGCTGATCATCCCATCCCATCAACCACTTTTAGCTCCAAGACTCAAGTGGTATCATACCTGGCAGTCTCGAGAGCACAAACCTAAGTAACAGTAAGTTTCAGTGTGACTAAGACCCACCGATGACCTACCGATGATGAGACAACCAAGATCGGACCCGGTGCCGTGGGGTGCCGCTGCGGCAATACCTCCGCCTCTAATAACACGAGAGCCATTGCCCTCCACTCTCGGATCTGAATCGAGTAAATCGTGTATTGAAAGTCTGCATATATCCGCGGCACGAGTGCTTGAAAGCTTTTCGTGATATAACTGATAGCCAACCCATGGCTTATTCCTTTAAATAGACGGGCTTGGTTGAGCGGCTAACGAGGGGTTCGATGTTGGAAGCCGATAAAAAGATCTGTCCACCAACAGAGCGTGTTGGCACCGTTCCCGCAAATTTCTATCGAATACAGTTACAGTACCAAGTTCAACGAGGTCAGTCCTTCTAGCTCCTTGAGCCTTATCACTTCAAACCCCTCATCATGGATCATTTCACAGGCCTTCCTCTCGAGCTCACATTCACTATCCTCAAATGTCTGCCCATTCGGGATCTGTTGGTGTGTTTACAGGTCAACAAAACATTGAACGAAGCGGGGGAACAAGTGCTTTACCGAGACATCGAATTGATATGGCGGCGTAAGCAGCGCGAGGCTCTTCGGCCCGTCCAGCAATCGAGTTTCCGTAAACTCAGCGATCTTGTCTTCCGCACCTTGCAACAACCATCACGATCCACCTACGTTCAACATCTCCGCATCAATCTAGGATACTTGGAGAGCTTGTGGGGTCCTGCTGGCACAAATGCAATGACTGAAGCCGACAATGAACTTTTGAAAAAGGCCGCCGACCTAGCCACCAAATCATTACCAGAGAAGGAGGAATTGCTCGCCAACTTGATGGCGGGTATTCCCAACGCATACATCGGCCTTCTTCTTTTCCAAACGCAGAATATTAAATCGTTGAGTATCGGCCATCCCGGTGGAAATTCACGAGCCGCAGATTTGAACTCCAGCACAACGGGAACGTCATGTATTCCTGTTTCAAACATCCCTTTTCCTACCCTGGAGGCATTCAGTTATATGACATTAACCGATCAGTCTCATACAGACACGATTCCAACGAAAGTCGAAGCTCGACACTTCATTCCATTTTTCAACACCCCTCGCGTTCGATCTATATCTCTCTATCTCTTTACCAACCAAGAAATATTTACGAAAGTGCCCCAAGCTAGTTCTACTCTCACACAACTGGTTCTCCACAAATTTCTTTTGGGCATCGATCAGCTGGAAAATCTTCTTCTGGCAACGCCAAACCTCCGGGTCTTGAGTCTGGATTACTGGGTCAATTGTGAAGACACTACGGCCGCAAAACCTCACCTAGACGTACCACAGTTGTTTCGTGGCTTGTATCCTGTTCGGAAGTCTCTGCGGAAATTCAAGCTTACTACGAGATTTTTCTGCAAGAACGGCGTCTATTTTGGGATTATAGACGATGGTGGAGACTTTTTCGATTCGACGACGAGTTGAGGCCTTAAAGGTTCTGCACCATCGTTGCAACACTTCGAACAACTTCAGGAACTTGAAATTCCAACAGTGGTTCTACTTGGATGGAATCATATCAGAGCTTCAAATATTGGCCCGCTTTTGCCACCGACACTTCGTACATTGACTTTACGAGATGACCTGTGGAATTGGACACGATATGGTTGGAATTACGACGTCCTAGAGAATTGTCTTGAGGAATATAGGACGTTCAAGGCCAGAGGCGGAAACAGCCTTCAAGGCATAACACTAACCGATTCCTCAGAAAGGCCATTAATGACAGATGATGAGGAAGAAAGGCTTGTAAGACTGAAGCTTTCATTTGACAACGAAGGACTAGTTTTTGAAATTGCCACATACGACGATCGATTTACTCCTCGAGTTGAGGGTTATACGATATACTTTTCTGATGATGGCCTCTCTACGTAACTTCATTGCAATATCTTTTATTCGGCACTCCTTAGGATGCCACCAAGGGATAGGAATAATGTTCGGCAGGGAGGGGCTTTAAGTTCAGTTGCTCTATTTTAAATGCATAGCCGTCTCGACTATCTAGAAAGATTCTTGCATGTAAACTCATTTTCACACAAATGTCTCACTTTGTTGCATGATAATTTTACCCGATGCTACGCTCGTCTACCTGGGTTTAGAATCCGCAGCTTTTGCTGATATCATAAAATGAAACCCATTAACTCAGATGGGCTGCTCTGAGATACAGGTGTGTGAGCGTGACCGCGGTCCAATATATAATCCAAATACATGCAAAAGAAATTTCACACAAACGCCGTACCATCGACGGCCAAACAGTGGCTCGCAGAAACTTTGAATGGCAGGTCTAATTAACTTTAACATGAGCCCATCCTTCCTCCCATTTCGCGGAATTGTCCCTACAGCCAGTCATTGAATCTTTCAATCCAATTTGTTTCACGTTTCGACGGTGGAGCTGAGGCAGGCAAGTCGTCACGTTGTCGAAGAATTCCCATCCCTGCCCAAATTGGATCATAGTGTAGCGCAGTATCTCAGTCTTCCAGGTTTGCGAAAGTTGCCATTTAATCTATCGTATCGTGGATCAGGATGAATACGAGGCCCATCGTTACTTACGAAAGCTTTTTGCGTTCTAAAAAGCCTGATCCTTGGGCTGCCTAGTAGCACCCACCCACCGATACGAAAGACGTCCGTTGACATCCATAGGCAGCGTGCACCATTGAAAACAGAATGTCTACCTTTTAGAACTAAGTACATACCGTTCCATTGCGTGTGATGAGCTGACTGTTGAGACCTCAATGTAAGTGCGTTATGACAGCATATACTCCGAAAAGGGCTGCCCTCACTTGCCTGTTGACTGCCAATTCTTTTGAGACTTAGACGATGGGATTGACACTGGTAATGTTACAAATCAATTTGCGATTTAATTATAAATCAATATTACAAATAAATTAAAAGCCTGAATCTTCTAGAAAAGCTAGTGAAACGCTAATACCTATTAGTTTTAAACCTTAATAAGCCCTATTAATAATAATTATTAATCCAACAATAAGAAAGAGAGGGCGACTTTTGAGGAGCAAGTTGCCAAGATTAGTTTATGAATTCGGCAAATCTTTTGCGGGAAGAGATAGGGGTCACACAATGAATAATTCGCGTATGAAGATCTCGATATTTGAGTTCATGACCGAGAATAGCTCTTATCAAGATCTTCTTCGTGGCTGGGTTTCAGCCCCTTAAATGCCAAGCGAAATTTAAAACTTCCAACTCGTATCTCGAGTAGGCTTTCTAACCTGCATTAAATCCGCTGAATCATGAATCTTAATCATCATATAGCGCCGAAGCAATTTCTTTCGGGACGATAACTGATCTCAGATAAGCCTCGTACCCATAAGTGTTGATCAATATCGGCGTTTATGTACAAGGGAAATTGGAGTTAGCAGGCGGTGGGCCTTCACCCTCTCGTAAAAGCCAGGGTCGCAATTGGCAGAATGGTCTCGCTTCCCCTGAATCGGGACTCAGGGCTTACATGGCTGCATAACGCCGAAATTAATGCTATGTTTGAATTTTATGGTTCTTTTGTTGTATCTGCTTATCGGGAATCAAGCCATTCGATACTGCTGCTAGACCTATATAAAAGCAACGTGGGCCACGAGGGAAAATATAAATCAACACTGGCTACAGCTTTGCAATATACAATCAGATCATTCATTCTTGTTAAGAAATCCTCAATCATGTCGTTAAAATTCTTGCTCTGGTGTAGCATAGCGGTTCTGGCACATGCCAACCCTCTCAGACCAATCCACAGCAGAAATGATTCATTTCCATACGAGCTTCTTAAGAAATCTTGCATCAATTCAGATTGCAGCGCTACTCGACTCTCTGTCTCAAACCCACCTATCAACCTCTGGAACGCCCAGCTCATACAAGAATTCAACGCTTATCTTCTCTCGATAAATAACACCGCCTCAACTACGCCTAAGGTCGTAGTTATTTCCAGCGACGTTCCCGATTTCTACATTGCTCAGATTGATCTTCATCTTTTGAGTGTGGCACACCCCGCCCCGGATACAGTCAACGTTACGGATACATTGAACAAATACTACGAAAACTTGAGCCTGCTCTCGTCGATTCCGGTTATTTTTGTGGCTGAGATCACTGGTCGCGCCTGGGGAGCTGGTGACGAACATCTCATGCATATGGACATGCGATTTGCCGGCCCAGATGCACTTTTTAGCGCGCCTGAAGCAGCCGTCGGGATTATTCATGTTGGCGCTTTGCAATGGCTTGTGGAATCCGTGGGGCCCTCCTTGACAATGGAATACATGCTCTCGTCTGCACAGATCAATGCTACTGAGGCGGCCAGAATCGGTTGGGTCAACTCGGCATATACTACGACGGAAGCACTTAGAGACCATATTGACACATTGGTGACGAGGATTGCGAAATTCGAAGTTGATGGTTTACGAGCAACGAAGAAATCGATTGCGCAACAGAAACCCACCCAGGAAATGTTTGAGAAAGATCAGGCAACTTTTGGTGAGTTAGCCTCGGCACCAAGTGTGCAGGCGGCTGTGGATAGAATCTTGGACTTGTCTGATGATCAGGGAAAGGCATGGGAGTTGAATAACAGCGACAACATTGTCGAATATATTGACTAATGTGGTTCCGGAGTGAAGTTCCGCTATTGTTATGATAGATTGACTCATATAAGATTTGCAATTTGTATCAAATATGCCTGCTAAATACACCAAGTGAGGGGCACGCTTACTAATCGAACCCTCGCTTGATTGCGAACCTCCAACTTCACAACGTCGTCAATCAGCTTCATTCATTCAAGCAACATCTATAAGTGGTCGCCACACCCGACATGATCCGTTTCTCTACTCATAGGGTGAGGACCCTGGCCGAGTTTAGATCTCCGTTGCGGCTTGGCAACGTGGCGGGTTTCTGTTGCAGCTCACGATTGCATTTGCCGTCTTCGATGAAAGTGACCGACGAGGACAAGAAACGAATCTATGTTCTTGGCACCTCTGCGAGGGCAATTTTCATAGCTGCAGGTCTTGGACTGTCCTCTAAGTGGCCTCCGGTTTCCCTAACAACCATCGACAGGAGTGTGTACGAAGCTTTCATTAACAATGGGTCCAGGTAAACATGTTCTGTTTACCCTAATGCTCGAATCCAGCTGATAACATCACAGACTGAAGATCTCCCAAGATGGACAAAATGACATTGAAGTCAAAGAAGTACAAGTTGACTTAGTCTCATGGGGACCGAATATCATGCAGTCCCAGGGACAGTCACAACACCGCCAAGAAAAGTCGCCAATATTGAATTTGATTTGGTGTACAAGGGCCCGGTATGCCTATGACGCAATTTACAGCGTACGCCACAGATTGAGTAAAGAGTCCACAGTTATGTTCATACAATCTGGCATGGGGATACTAGAGAGAGTCATGACACAGATTTTCCCTGATATCAATTCCCGTCCAACCTTCATTCAAGCGTCTTCAACCCAGCCCCTGTGGCAGGAGGGCCAGGAAAGAACCCCGGAACTTGATGTTCCGTTTGATGGTGGGAGGCATCGCGAAAACATCTTTGATGTATGTTTACCGGAGGTCTCAGGGCAATTTCCCCCTGAGCTATCGATTGGGCCCCCTGTTATTATTTTGGAAGATCCAAAATCACAACGCCGGCGGATTGCGGCTTCCAGTTATCTCATCCAAAAACTGCTTGCCGCACCCTTGCTCAATGCTATAGAGCGCTCCAAAAGAGAGATTCTGATATATCAATGGAGGAGACTGATAACAACATCAGTCTTTAGCGTGCTTAGCGTATATTATGAATGCCCGCCCGGGGATGTTACCAAGACCACAGAAGGGCGGCAGCTCTGTTTTATACTAACGCAGGAAGCTTACAACGTGTTACATCGGCATCTCCCGTCTGTCCCTATCTCAGACGTCTTTTTTTGGCTACAGCAAGAGGAGACCCAGGCTAGAAAGAGCAAGCCGACTTCACGCTTATTAAGCCATATCAAAGCTGGAAAGGAGCTTGATATACAATTCTACAACCAATGGCTTGTTGATCGTGGGAAAGCTTTCGGGCTTGAATGTCCGACGCATGTTCGAATGATAAATATTGCCTACGCGAAATTAGAGAAGGTGCGATTGGAACTTAAGAGAGAAGAGGAGCAACGTCAAAGAAAGATGGATGAAAGGCTTCAAAAGCGCGAGATGGAGCGCGATGAATATCGACTGGACAAAGTTGAGGAGATTCGACGCAAGAAAGCGCAGCGACAGAAAGAGATGCTTGGGAAACAGTCAATGCCGTCACATATCGCGAGTCCCAGTATATCAACACTGGGAAATACACAAATCGAGCGAGAACCTGTGAACTCGAGGGATCGTGTTTTAGATCTCGAGAGAAGTTCTGAAAGCAGTGCCGATACGTCTCTACATAAACCCGTCAAGAAATAGCGCGGCGTGTTATAGTTTGATCATAGCTCCAGCATGAATGTCTGCATTTTGGTCATCCTTCATTGGAAATGATGGCTGCGCTACATCAATTGACGAAAATACAACACCCAACTAGTCTCACCTCCTCGAAACTCGAATCTTATTACTTCGATTGCTCAAGCAACCAAGTAAAGCCCTCTTCACTCTTTTCGCGATGTTCTTTCGCAAACTGGGATTGGGGGAACACACTCCAAAACCCATGCGGCAACCCCGGAAACACATCAGCTTTCGTCTTGATACCATTCTCCTCTCGCAAGATCTTCTCATACAACAATCCCAAATCTCTGAAAGGATCAGCCCCTCCGATCACGAAATACGCTGGAGGGAGGTCTTTGTGGCTTGGGAACAGAAGTGGAGACCTCATGGGATCGGTGGGATCTGCGTTTACGACGCCTAGTTGGATCATTATCTTCCGTTTTGGATCTTTGGAACTGAAGTACTCACGCTTGAGGAAGTCAGTTGATTCTCTATTGAAGACTGGGGCACCTTTGTTCTGCTCCCAGGAAATAATTTTCGACTTGTATTTTTCAGGCACCGCAGACATCAGAGACACGCCTGGAATCGACAGGTACAGGCCCGTGAGGGATGGGGTAATGCCCTCATCACGCCAGAGGTGCGAAATAGTGATCATGGTTGTAGCACCGGATGATCTGCGAGGATAAGCAACTGTCTTCAAAAGCCAGAGTATCTGTTGCTTACATCCCACCAACAACAAAGCCTTTGGCCGGATCAGCACCAAGGCTCTCATGGTTCGTAGCAATCTGGTTACCGTCAGCTTGGGCTTTCAGGCAAAAGGCAACACGTACCCATTTCAACGCATCAAAAGTATCCTCCACAGGCACAGGAAACTTCACATCAGGACAAAGCCTACACCACATCAGTCTTCCTCATAATACCCGAGACCTAAACTCACCGGTGCTCAACCGAAACCCCAACACCCCCAAATCTCTTCACCCAATTCCTACAATTCTCCCCCTGCTGCTCCAACGACCCCAACACCCACCCACCCCCATAAAGCATAACCAGCAACGGCTTCCCCTCACTACCGGACTCGGAGGGACTATACGCCCTGGCGCGAGAGACATGTCCATCGCGTACGGTGATCTCGATATCTTTCTCCTCGACGCCGGGCCATTTCTCGGTTTTAGGACGTTTGGCGCTCATGGCGCGGAGACTCTCGACTGTTGTGCCTGTGCCTGGTGCGGCGAGGACGAAGCCGTTGAGGGTAGGGAGGAGCTTGATTTGTTAATTTGAGGGGTCTGTGAAAGTGGAGAGAGGGGGAGATTTACTTCTTCAAACTCGGCATTGGGGGCTGCGAAGGAGGCCCAATCTGCATCTGGTGTGAGGGCAACTGATGCCATTTTGATGATCGGTGTTCAGTGACTTGATAGGTGGCTGATTGTTCAAGAAATTGGGTTGAGGGTTTGGAGCCTGGTTATAAAAAGAAGGCATCCAAAATCAGCGAGGGGGCATCACATTAGATATCTATATACCCATTTATTTATGCAATTGAGGCTGCAAGATCTCTCCCTCAGTCCCGAATCAGGAAAGTCTGTTGCTCGGTGCGACCCCGAGTCGGCTATGCTAATGCGAGAATGCGTGGAACATAAGCACGGCCGAATGAGTCCCGGCTGACTCACACCGTCTCCTGCAGCTATTTTGAAAATGATTGGGTTGAAGGCATTTGAACATCAAACTCGAGGAAGGATCGAAAAGCTTGTTTGAACTGCAGTTCGATGATCAACGTGCCAGGCTATTGGCCAGCCTAGCCAATTCTCAATCGAAGGTGGAATACTATTGAGACGGCCGATACCCTTATTTAGGAACAAGGAGAAGCCCACGAATGGGAGAGAAAATCATTGGATGGGAATACTTCGTACAAGTTTGTCATACAGCTTGCTGCTTTCTCTCTAGCTAAGTAGACTAGACTTTGGTATCTAAGACTCGCATTCACCTTGTCCTTATTCTCTTCGGAAGGAACTTGTTTTGCAGGCGAAATGCCCAGCAGCCGAAAGATATTAGATTTAAGGGTCATCTGCAACTTCTGCTGCTCTACAATTAAGCCCTGAAATTCATTCTACAGCGGGGCTAACCACCTTCCGACACCAGCCCGAGGGACTGTTTGATCTATATAGAGAAGTAAAATAGCATCCCAGCTTAACTACGAAGGCTAGAGAGCTAACAGCCTCAGAAATACCCCGCAATCGAAAGAATTGCAAAAATCGTAACATGAATACTAAGCCATGAATACCACGCTATGCTGAGGGCAACAGATGAACTACGTTCCCGTCCACTCCCAAAACAACCCAATGCCATAAATCCTTCTTGTAGTTTGTTGCTTTACCAAACATTGCGACCCCAGAATTGTTATTAGCCCAACTTCCACCCTAGGCCTCTCCACCGTTGATCGCTCCTACTCTAACTCTCCAGTTCCTATCTTACTTATATGGCTCTCACATAAGGATGTCCCACTTAAGTTTATTGGATAGATCCAGGAAATCGAGGAGGGAATGGCAAGCGAGGGAATGGTCGTGCAGCATAATATCTCGAACTTCGTACATGTTACTTCTAACTCTTCAAATCTAATGCAGAGAGAATGACGACTTCGGCTTTGAGCTCGTTCTTGTACCTTGGGGCGAGACACTGAACCCCCCGGTGCTACCGAATCGGACCATGGGCATATCGTTTTGTCGATGGCTTGTTGGCGGAAGGAGGGATCGACTTTGTCCGAATCGAGAAGCTACCGAGTGTTTCTGGAAGGACATTATTTGTGTGTTAGAAGTAGACTGGCTACACTGACGCTGGGAGACATCAACGACATAATAATATCTGTTCGGAATGTGATGTCTCAAGAACTCGGACGCATGCGGGACATATCCACGATAAGATATATCTTGAACTATCAATATTCATATTACTGGCTATATAGTTGTATTTACAAGGTCCATGATAGTTGCTCGCTCTCCTAAATTACTTACCTGCGAATCAAAATTTCCTACACTCACGATTCCCCTCCTTCAGTTTATTTTTTAGCCATCCTTTGTTGCTCTTCCACATGACTCAATGCATTCCTCATATTCATGCACCTCCCCCGGCGGCTCTATTTTGCCGTGTTCTGTATCATCGGGAGTTCGACATCCGTTAAGAAAATCATTTGATACATTTCAACTATAAACCTATCACAGTAGCTAAAATAGTGGGCACTTCTTCCCAATCCAACCCCAAGGGCAATTTGGTCGCTTGTAGAGTATTTCCCACTCTTGGTCTCAGTCGGTGTGGCTGGGTAGGTGAAGGTGTTGCAACCGCATTGACAGTCGCCACCTGGCTGGCCGTTGATACTGTTTGTAGCGTTGACAATATTCTCGTTGATTTATAAGTAAGTCACCGAAGTTGAGGTCTGTTGCACTTTGCTCGTAGCCTGTGTAACTTCATTTGTCGTTTCTGGTGGAGTGACAGTCGCAGGGATTTCGGTTGTTGATTCAGCGCGTATCGTCAGCGGTTATGCCTGAAGGTCTTGCAAAGAAGACTGTCACTAAGTCAGGGTGGTCATTACCAGTATAGGAATACTAATGTATAAGTATAATACTTTTAATTGAGCACGAAGCTCCTACTAATGGGTGATGAGCCAGTCTTATGTAGAACCTTCATGCCAGCCTGCTAGAAAGAATAGACGTCTATCCTGTCTATCGCTAGACTGCTAGAAGAAACAAGATTTGAAGGCGAAAAAGAAGTAAGTCGTGATGATTTGACCCTTCTCTTTTTCTGTTTGATTTATGAGGTTTAACACATCTGCCTTCCCCCATTGAGCTTTTCGCGTCAGTCTTTTCCAACCAGTCGTGCTGATTCGTGCTTTACGCGAGAGCAACTAACTATTTATAAATGGCTTCAAACGCAGCCTGATCCTCATCGCATTTTTCTCCTCATTGAGCTTTCAAGTCCTATAGCGAGCTTCAGGTTTTTGCTCACCCGTTGTCTGAATTGGTATCTCGCGACAGCCGCAGACGACTATACGAAGTAGGGAGACGTTTTTAGCTTCACGAGTCCCACCTCTCAGAGGCTCAGGCCCAACTTTCTCTTGTCAGTTATTCCCCGTCACCGATACGAAGAATCAATAATCTGAAGTATTTCAAGCCCGATAATACTGCCTTCGCCGAATTGAATCGGAAATTCGTCTCTTGCATCTAACTTTCACCCCACCATGCGCCTCCTCGACTCCAAAACGCTCGAGCTTCACGAATTTATAGGAACGCAAGTTCCCACATACGCAATTCTTTCGCATACATGTAAGTTTTTTGGGTACTTCATTTCTTTGTTTGCTCGTGCCCGAGTCACTTTGATGCAACTAATATACCCCTGAAGGACCGCAGCTCTGGCCTTATTTCCTCCTATTAACTCTCTCTCTCGAGTCTAACATGGGAAAGTACTGACTACGTAATCTCTTAGGGGGCGAAGGCGAGGTTTCCTTCCAAGAAATGATGAATGGCGACGCGGCCGACAAGAAAGGATACGAAAAGATCAAACGGTGCTGCGAAGTTGCACTCTCCGACGGTTTCAAGTATGCGTGGGTCGACACTTGCTGCATTGATAAGTCAAGCAGCTCTGAGCTGTCTGAAGCTATCAACTCAATGTATCGCTGGTATAAAGAAGCAGCAGTTTGCTATGTCATTTTGTCTGATGTTTCATCGAATGAGGATTTTCACTTGGCGAGTTCAGCTTTTAGGGCCAGCCGGTGGTTCACTAGGGGTTGGACACTGCAAGAGTTTCTTGCTCCCAAAAGCGTGGTATTCTTTGCCAGGGACTGGAAAGAGATTGGGACTAAAGCTAGTCTGCGAGGCCTCATATGTGAGATCACCAAGATCCACATAGACCTCCTCTCAGGAGATTTGATGCTAAATAAATTCAGCGTTGCTCAAAAAATGACGTGTAAGTTCTCTGAGCATCTTGAATTCTGTATCGTCCCTTCCCCAAGTTACTTCGCGTAGCCTAACGCGACCCGAACAATTAAATGAGCGGAGTTCCCTCGACCTGCTCTCGGTATATGTCGAAAATCAAGAAGGAAAATCACTAATTCTCCGGTACTACTAGGGGCGTCGCAGCGGCGTACAACGAGAACCGAGGATCTTGCATATTGTCTAATGGGCCTTTTCGATGTTAATATGCCTCTGCTCTATGGAGAAGGCAGTAAGTCATTCTTCAGACTTCAAGAGCAGATCATAAGGCAATCGGATGATGAAAGCATATTTGCATGGGGTTCTGAGGATGCTAACCGAAGGAGCTTTCTTGCAATTTCTCCAAGGGACTTCACAGAGGCTGGAGACATCGTCCAGACACGCAACATCACCGCAATCCCCTTCAGCTTAACAAATCGGGGTATATCCATGCAAACACTACTATTTCGGTATCAACACAAGAGCAAGAATCGTACACTCGTTGTTTTGAATTGTAAGAGAGAAGGCGATACAAAGAAGCTATGTGTTTTAGGGGATGAGTCTTCCGCAATCCCTGGAAAGTACTTCAGAAACACAACTCTCTCCCTCGGGACGATATCGGAGGAGGAGTTTGCGAGGTTGAAACCCAAACTGATCTATATGCATATCGATCCGAATGCCTCTGATCTCTCCGGGCCTGCCACAAGTATGAGGTTTTACGTAGAAACAAGAGGTCTTCGAGAAAACGAGATAAATATACTGGAGATCAATCAATTTCCCCACCGTAGCTCTGGGGGAAGAAGCAGGGCGGTGTGGGAATGGGACCAGGTGGGAAAATTCGTGGGTTGTTTGCGATTTTGCAACAGCGCTGGACAGGGATTTGACATTATCCTCAGAAGCAAAACTGATGCAAACCTGATCACTATTACGGCGAACGGAGCGACAAGGGCATCCTCTAGAGGTCCAATACCTGCTGAGTCTAGTCAGACTGAGGCTGGTAAGAATGCGCCGTCTCCTGTTAAACAGTCTGACAGGGTCTGGTGGCATGATCCTTCCGAGAGCATATGGATTAAAGTAACTATCCGCGCTCAGCAAATTCCTGACGAAGATGAGAACAAGCCTGGTGACCGTGGAAACGCGTACAAGGTGATTATTAACTGGGATGAGCCAGGGGACTCGAGGGTATATCATCCGATAGACCTAGGGGAACTTGCCGTATCGGCTGGACTTCTGGGAGACCGAAGACGGCCGCTGAGTATCTTAACCATTGACGGGGGAGGATTGCAAGCTATATGCAGCCTCCTAATACTCGACAAACTACTTGATGCCGTTGCAAAGAAAAGCAAGTTTCCTCACCGGAAACTACGCCCATGTGATGTGTTCGATATGATCGCTGGCATTGGTACTGGTGGCTGGCTGGCCATCCTCCTCGGCAGGTTCCACATGGATATCACCACATGCCTCTCCGAGTGGTACAAGATCACGGACCGTATTGTACCTCAATCAAAATCGGAGGAGATCCGCATTCGTGCGTTCCATCACTGCTATTTCAACTCAGACCGCTTAGTTAGGCAGATCGACTCCCTGACGAAAATCTATGGCACGGGGGTTGTTTTATTCGACAACCAAGCTGGCGAGGTTCGGACGCGTCACGTATTTGTTGCAGCTTTGAGGTCCGACTCCAGCAGATATAATCTATTCCGAACGTATGCGATTACAGGGGATGTCAGGTCTCCCAAAATGTTTCGCGAAGGACCGGAAAACCCCAGTAATTTCGGGATCTCGCAAGCGTTTGGAGTAACTAGCGCGGCAAGATACTTCTCGCATCCCTGGAATGAAAAGATTTCCAAGAGCGGAAGAGTTTCCTTTCATGACAGCAGGTACCCAAATACTCATAACATCACTGAGCTCGCACTAGATGAAATGTGGGCTCTGTATGGGACTGAGGTGCCTTTGTCTGTCATTGTCAATATTGGACCAGGACTTCCAAAAAAGTTCGATGTGAACGAAGTTTTGCAGAGATTCTCATGGGTTTTAAGTCCGTCATCTCAATATTCGAAGGGCCCCAGGTATTCAGGCCTTGACGAGGTTGATGGACGTAATAAACGCACTCGTGCTGAGAGGCAAGATACCAGCGCCACACCAGCGCCAAAAGCTCCTTCAATCCGCGTCCCACAGAGTGTCCTTGACCGCCTGCAAGAACAAACCCGCCCTTCCGCAGAAAAGAAGCAACAGCTAGCCAGAAGCAATACCTTCGGATCCATCGGAGAACCGCATGTCTCGCATCAAGTACTACGGCAGGAAATGGATATTCAAGCTGATATCAAAGGGAAGCTCAAAGCCGTTTATCAGGGAGGCAGCGAGCTTTACTACCGTCTGGCTCCGGAATATGCTCCGCAGGGAACAGCAATGAATGATTCGTTGGCTCCGGGCGTGACATCGGATGCTACGCTGAAGTTTCTAAAGCAGGCCTTTATTGAGCTTAGAATCGATGAGATTGCGCAGCGGATTTCTGACGCGATGGCTATGGCTTGATCTTTCTTTCATAATTGGACGTCCAACTTGCCACACCCCAGTCTGACAGCGCGATATCCAGCGTCGTACCATTGAAGCCGTCGTCTGGGAAATAAAAATCTCGTAAAATTTGGGTTGGGATAATAGTATAATTACCGGAGTTCTCCGTTGCATCTTGAGTAGGGCTGGTTTCTGAAAAATTATTCTCCAAATACCTAAATGCAGGATCCCTCTTTATATAGAAGAGGAACGAATACAAGATTTCTTCTTCTTATTCTTTGGTGACAACCACTATTTGAAGGGATGTGGTATACTCTTCTTTTGTTTTGGCCTCTTCAATATATACAAGTATAATTTAATATCTGCAAGAATTGTATTAAAAATCTTGTTATAATCAGATCCATTATCTAATAATTCGATTGCCCTTAGATTCTCTAGCCCCCACCTCAAAAGACCCTTCTCGCTAAACAAGTTTGGTTCCAAGCGTATAAGTTAATGAAACAACAGAAAGAAATATTATATCAAGCATTTTACCTATAAAAAAAAAAATCAAAAAGATTTATTGTCATTTGAAGAACAGAAAATAAAAGAAATTTCCCAAAGGTTTGTATCATCAGGACCAAGAGCAAGACGGAATCAAATGTTGCCATGCCAAGGGTCAAATTACCATTGTGTTAATTTGTAAGAACCGGATCGGAAGGAAGGCATTGGATTTGGATATAATGCGACGAGAACGAAAAACAGAAACGCGGATAGGTAAATAAGTCATGTCATATGCTCGCTTCTCATTCAAAGCTTCCTAAGCAAGTGGGAATTTTTAGATTAATAAAAAGGGGAAACAACACCTGGATAGAGATAGAAGATCTTTCATTGATTGACAAATATAAGCTACTTACGCCCCACCCTTACTTTTCTTTAAGTTTTCCCATGCATCCCATACCATCCATTCTTCGCAAACCAAAAGTCCCAAAACTCACTCCTCAACCTCGACCTCCTCCTCAGCACCCCCGTTCACCTCACCACCAACATCAATCAAACTCGCACCCCCCTCACTCTCAAGCCTCAACCACTCCTCCCACTCCGGAAAAAGTTCCTCATCATCCCCAGGGACGCCAATAACCCTAGCAACTCGCCCCTTCTTCTCAGCCTCCAACCCCTCCTTCCACTTCCCCACCGTCTGAGCCGTCAAACTAGGCCTATACGTCTGACTAAACAACACCGCCTCCGCCGTGCGTCCCGTTTTCGTAAGAAGGTCGATACAGCCCTCCGTATCAGCCAGCTGCCAAAGACAGGTAAAAGCAACATTATGCGCGCCCGCGTCTTGCGCTTGTCTAGCTAGCGCTGCGAGGCCTTCTCTATCCCCCGTGGAAGAGTGCAAGAGGAGGAGAGAGCCCAGATCTTTAGCATTAACGAAACATTCCGCCGCGAGCGCTACATCCCAGCCTGCTAGCGCGGCATCGCCTACGGTTTTCCACTTATGCTCTGCGTTTGCTTCCCTCGCCAGCTCGAGCGCGATGTCCAGGTGTCCGAGAGAGAGCGCGAGTTCGAATTTGTGCTCGCTGTCGGTGGCGATGGAGAGGGCGAGGTCTTTGTGGCCTTGGCCTTCGAGGAAGCGGGCGATTTTGTTGAGTTGGTCTTGTGGGATTGTGGGCAGGAGTTCGGCTGCGCTTTCCATGTCATCGCGGAGGACGAGGGTTTGGTACTCGACGACCGAAAGTGACAAGGCGAATGAGGTGACGTTGACGTCTTTGTCGGAGAGGTAGATGCGGGAATCACGTTGGATGTAGCCAAGTAGGTACATGGGCGTGTCGAAGTGGGAGATGGTATACGTTTGGTCGCCGACGAGGTAGTTGAGGCGGTTTGTGCTGTTGGTGTAGATGAAGCAGTCGCCGACCCATTCTCCTGTTCGGACACTACAGGCTGTTAGCAATGATCAAGATCTTAAGTTTTAGGGGCTCCTCACCTCTCGTTGATATCAGTAACGACCTCAAAAGCAGCCTCAACACCATCATCCTCCACCTCCCCAGATTGTACAGCAGAAATGTAATTCTCTCTCGAAAATCGTAAAACATAAAACGTGTCTTCGCAAGCAATCGAAACCAATTCGCCGTTTTCCGACCAATAGACCTATCCATGTTAGCCAAATCCCCTCCCATCTTCACCATTAGGACACACCTCTTTAGGATCAACTTCAATCCTCCTAACCAACCCCCCAGTCTGCCAATCATAAAACCCAATGCCACCCTGACCCTTAACACCCAACAAAACACCACCCGTCAGCCCCTCAGCCTGGAACCCAACATCAAGACCCCCGGCCTTCTCCACGAAATTCTTGAAGATCTTGACGCTGGTCGCCGATTCGCGAATCGCATAGTCATTGCTGTTTTCCTTTGAACCCCAGACAAAATCTAACGCTGAGCCGAAAGCTTTATTTCTCCATGCTAGAGCGGTGTAGATGATGAATTCTCCGTCGCCGCAGACGGAAACGAAGCGTCCGTTGGGTGAGTGCAGGAGGGTTTGTGGGTAGACTTCGCAGGTTCCGAGGTCTTTGGTGGGGAGGGAGATGGGGTCGTTGTCTTTCAATGAAGCATCTACGCTTCGTTAAGTCTTCAGCCTCTCTAGGATCAAGGGGAAACCTTACCACCGCCCTTAATTATTGACGAGACAACCTCGCTGTGTCTAGCCCAGATCAACTTCCCAGAACCGTCCATCGAAACAGCAGGTTCCTCGCGACCCATCTTCACAACCACAGCACCTTCATCGAAACCAACAGCCACACCCTGCTTACCCTTCTGATAACTAACACACCATGCTCTCTCTAAGCCATAGTTCAGTGATTGTTCCAACCGGTAAGTATTCGCATGCCATATCTTGACCGTGCCATCCTCAGAACCAGAAATAATGACCGGTAATTCAGGATGATAGCACGCAAACGACACATTACTCGTATGGCCCTCCAGCGTCGCAATCAGCGATTTCGTAGTGTAATCCCAGACCTTGACCGTCCTGTCATCAGAAGTAGTAAGGAGATACGGCTTATCAGACTGCGGGTAATAATCCACATGGTTAACACCCTTCGTCTCATGCGCCTCAAGCGTGAAATTCGCCGTGCTCGATCCCAAACTCCAGATCTTAACCGTCCGATCCAAGCATGCTGAAGCAAAGGTATTCGTGTCCTTGGGATTGATAGCCAGACCCATAACATAATGGCTGTGTCCCTCGAAAACCTGCACGCATTTCCATCCTTTGTCCCAGTCCCAGAGCTTGATCGTCATGTCGTCCGAGGCGGTCAGGACGAAGGGTTGGGTGGGGTGCACGACGATGGCGCGGATGTAGTCCGGGTGTGCTTCGAAGGAGGTTATTTTCTCCGAGGTGTTGTAGTTGTAGACTCGCAGCTGGAAGTCATCTGAGCCGCATACAATCCAGTTCTTGCGCGCAATGAAGCGGCCGGCTCGGACAGGGACATCTGTTAATTCGAAGGTCTTGACTATCGCCTGTAGTGGGGTCAGTTGCTCGTGCAGAGTAGAGGTGGACGAGGGGTACGTACCTGAGTCTCGTAGGACCATATATAGACATGACCTTCACAAAAATCAAATCAGCACCATTTCCCATTCCCATTATGCGCCCACATACCGCTATACAACGTAGTCAAAATCCATGGCTCCACCGGATGGAAATCAATCCCCTTAACCCTCTCACTCCTCGCAAATAGCTGTCTCTGTATTTTGTAAACCGAATTAGCCCTATTATTCAGCGCCATCTTCCCCACAATCACAGTCTCCCGCAGCTGCAGACTCAAATTGTTCTTCTTGCGGCGATTGGAAAGGTCCTTGGAAAGGGACACCAGCGTTGATGCCATGTCCAGCTGACTGGGAGAACACCACGATTATGCCAATGAAGTAATCTACGCACCTTCACGTCTAACCGCATATTTGCCAATCTCTACCGCTACGCCGTATCTGTGTGCTGTAAGGGGGGAATCGCCCAGGGCGGATGGGCCTCTGTCTCGCACTCAACGGGGAATGTGGTCGTTCGTGCGCAGTCGTTAGAAAGGCGAAATCGGTGGAGATATGACCCTATCGAAGATTCCCTCAGAGTCGCAGATGTAGTTGGAGGGAGAGAAGGTGTAGAGCTGGACAATTGCTTGTTGAGGCTGACTGGGGGACTTTCTTGACATTCGTGGTCTTTGGAGCTCGACGGCTCTCGCTAAAACGCATGGGGCTTGGCGGCATGTGGGGACAGTTTGCAGGCCAGGACAGTATCAACGTCTTCACCGCAACAACACCAAAAAATAATGATTTCGAGTGGAGGAGAAAATGTTGTTAAAAATCGTATCGATTCATTCCTAAGTAATCTCTTCCTCGTCTACGATGAGAGTGAAAAACCCCAGTCTCATAATCGGGACGTAATTTTTAATCATCATAACCCAGTCGCTACATGTTTAGTGTATCCAAGAAAAACGCTCACAATCCAATCCAATCCAAGCCAAATTCGCCAGCAGAAACAAAAAACTCCAAGTCTATGCAAACTATGCATCTGCCTGGACCTTCTTCACCACCTTCACGACCTCGGGGAAGATCTTATCTTTCGTAGTTAACCCGCACACCTTCTCCACAACCTGTTCCGGCGAGTTCTCCTTCATGATCTTAGCCAACTCTACACTCTCCTCATCATCCTGAACATTTTGGAAACGGAATGCCATTTCTGCGGCATCGAGAAGGGCCCAGAATTCCTTGCCTTCCTCGGCGAGCTCAGCAGCTGGAGCAATGAAGCGTTCCTTGCGGCTCAGCTTCCGTAGTGGTGCGCGACCAACACGCTCCACGGCATCCTCGAGATGAGGATTACCGATACGAGTAATGATCTTCTCCACATAGTCCTTTTGTTCTTGTTCTTCGATGCCATGTTTCCCTACAATCAATGCGCTAGTCTCAGACAACGCCCTATGGACCTCATTAAGGATATTCGGGTCCTGCAGCGCATCGTACACCGTGGTCTTCTTGTGGAAGTAGCCGTGGTAAGCAGCGGCAGCATGCCCGGTGTTGACAGTGAACAGTTTTCGCTCGATGTATGGGAACAGGTCGTCTACCCACTTGATGCCATCGATGGCAGGTGGCTCGTGGTCTGCGAAGGGTGTGCGGTCTACAACCCACTCGTAGAACTTCTCTAGCTTGACGTCCAAGCCGGCCTTGGGGTCTTGTGCGGGGACAATACGGTCGATGGCCGAGTTGGCATATCGGGCTCGCTCGTGGTGGTCATCGAGACGGTGGCCCGGCGTGTTGTCTTCGTGCTTGATGTAGTTGGCGAGGGTGTCTGTGGCGCCAATGGCGTTTTCACAGGCGATGACGGCGATGGGGGTGGCGTCGTTGTCGCGGGCGTCGACGCCCTTGGCAATGACGGGGGCGATGAACTTGAGAATGTTGGGGCCGACGGAGCAAGTGACGAGGTCGCAGGTGGTGATCTCCTTGATCACGTCGGCTTCGTGGGTCTTGGAGTTGATGGCTCGGTAATTCGTAATGGTGGATTCGGTGTTGCCCTCGGCGCCGACTTGGATGACTTTGTAGGATTTGTTCTTTTGCAGTTGCTCGATGACACTGTCCATCACATCGCAGAAGACAACTTCGTAACCCGAGTTGTGCAAGCTGGCTGGGGTGTCAGCTGGAATTCGAATCCTGTGGATGGCATGCTCGGTCGAGGGGCGAGGATGACTTACAATTCAGCTACAAATCCGCGGCCGATGTTGCCGGCACCAAAATGAACGGCCTTCTTACCCATGATGGCGGTTTGGAGTTGTTTTGGGAGGGTTGTGGTGGTGAGAAGTTGGTGTTACAGCAAGGCGGGGTAGTTGCGAGGGGAGTAAATAGAGAGATACGTCAGTCAAGAGGGGTTATGGCCTGACCGAGATCTATGGTTTATAGGAATAAAGGAGGAAAGTATGAATCTCGATTGAAGTCAAGAGAAGCAGAAGTCTATTTGTCTTGTGCAATGGTTCAGGAATATGACAGAGATGATGCGGTGAGGAACGGTGGCTGGGTATTTGTACTCTGCGTGGTCCTGGTCGTCCCTCGCTTCATTCCTCCGGAGGCACAAACAGGGACAAGGCTACAGTACGCATTGGACGAGGGGAAACATCCTGTGTGACCAGTGTCTAACTGCATTCTAACTGCATCCATAATCCACATGCAAAGTCGCTGCAAAAGCAGTGCGGGCTGAGATATGAGTGGATGGAAGGAAGGCAGGAATCACTAAGTGTCCAGCAAGTGTCTGGGGTTCCCGGCGACAACCGTGTCTGCTACTTGACTACTGACGCCCATGACGCAAAGATCCCGAATCACACTTCCCCCCACCACCCCTGCAAAGTAACCTAAACCTTCACAAAAAGCAACGGGTCAAGGGCAGGACAGGAACAAGGAATATAAAACCCTCACTCTCTTACAAATGAGATCATACCATATTACCACTCATCTTGCGGCAATATAATACATCACTTCTGTCCCGTTAAAAAAAAGAGGCATTTTTTCTATTTACCCCCGTCCGTCGGTCCTTCTCGCTTTCGTCTCATCCCGATCACATTTCCCACCCGGCCAAACCATCGCATCCCGGCAATCTAGATTGCTGAGTACATCGTGAAAAGGTACGATGCAACATGCTATATGCAGCTGAGCATAGAAACGTGTCGAATGCCATCATCTCATCCTCATCCTCATCCTGAGTTTCGCCGAGCGCTGTCCTGCACAGGGGACAGATTACACAGCCTCCGACAGACACATTGACGTGCCCCTCAATTACCCCTCCATCCATCAGCGAGCGAGCGGTATCCGCGCTTCCCTTCCCACGACACGTTGCTATTTTGTTCAAAACAATTCTCCTTTCGTGTTACTCACATGCAAAATCTATCCCTTCAATTTCTATTCCCATTCCTAACTTACCCGTCCTTTCACTTGCTGGCGAGAATAGGTAACACCGTCACCTCAATCTCGGCCCGTAACCGCCTACCCAAAGCACCCTGCATGAAAACCTTTCCCATCAAGACCCGGACTCATCTCCATACGCAAATTCTCCTTCTGCCTCTGACCCAGAGAATCTTCACGATAACCCCCTTATCACATATCACCCAGGCTCCTCGGCCCGTTTGCATCGACTAGAGTGGGCACAGCCCCTCCGACTTCCCCCGAAACGAGGTGCGAGGAAATTTCCACGTGTTTCTATCGTGAGGCTTTTCGGGTATCAGGTTCACGATGCTGGGCTCCACTTTCTCGGCGGCTCCACTGCTGGCTGGGCTGTACTACTGTATGTGACAGATGGGCTCGATCTAGGCCCTGGCCTGGCTGGGTAGAATACCTTCAGATATTACACGTGACCATCGTTGTCACATTCGGGGAAGCAAAATGCAGCTATATACAAATAAAAACTACTCCCTTCGGTTGCTTCGCCGGAGCGGTCGCAATATCTGTTATAAATGGATATACCGTAGTTTTAGATGAAATTGACTGCAATAGATAATAAGAAGGGAGAGGGGGCGGGAGAGGGCTCCATTTCGTGAGTTTAAGGAACATATATATTCCCTGGGGGAAACCCCCCTTGGCCCCCTTTTTCAAGTTTTCAATCGACTAACTGCGAGCGTGGCCGTAGAACCTGGGTGTTCTATCGCGGATTCTTTCAAAAAAGACAAATTAAGGTTGAATGCGAGTTTCAGGGCCCGATCTACGAAGATCGCCAGGATGTCTCGTGACTGCAGCTGGACCATGGTCATGTGAGTACATGAACTTTAGGTAATTTGAAAAAAAGATTTATTTTTTTTTCTAAACAGTTGTGCTGTTAATGTCGTCTTCTTTTTCATTGCTGGTACAAAGTTCTAGTCTTGTCTTTTGCCTTTCCGGTCTGCGTTATGTAAGCAATGCTGCGTTGGCTTTCAGCTCACCGTGAGCTCTTTCCCGCTCACTGCACGATTGAACCCAAAAAGGCAGCATAACTTCTTCGTGCTCCCTCTAGCTGCTCTTCAAACTTCCTCAGTTTTTAGTTCATAGTCTATATACTTGGCCATGGCTGCGAATCCCCTGGACGATATAATCACGGACCCGCATATTGAGAGCAGCCATGACAAGGCTGAGATATCTGAAGTCGACCAAGGCGAAGGTAATGTACATTTTATCAAAAAAAGCCATTGCTAACACTAGATATAAGGACCATCGAATCAAGAAAACCAGCTTGCCAACAGCTCAGAATCAGAGTCAGAGTCAGGGCATCCGCTTCTCAAGCTGAACAATCCAAAGATGCCGCCCCCAAAAAGAGCCGAAGTCAGTACAACTCGAGAATTTTCTCTCTGGCTATGTTGCCTATCGATTGACAGAAGGCTCGAAGGCGGTGCTATTGACTGCCAGCGCGCTGTTGCGTCAGAAACTTTAGGGTTCACTGTCGGTATGACAATGCTGGCGCATGCAAGATACGAAGCAAGACACGAGCGACATACAGGCTTCCGTCAAGTGCGACAAGCGATGAATTTCGCGCCAATTTGTGGTGGTCCCTATGCCAGGGCTGAACTCACAAGGGATACCATAAACAGTCCTGTGGATGATACTCGGAAATTAACCCGGAACGAAAGAAGACTTGGATATGGGGTACGGATCCCGGCTGGACCGTACGTCGACTTCGACTATGTTAACGAAAAGCAACATAGCAGGGGAAAGTCTCGTTTGACGCATCAAATCGAGCTGGGATGCGAGACCCCGGGGCTTCGCGGCAGTTATGCTATAGCTAAGGAAATGGAGCGTTCTGGCAATCAGATCACCAAGAATGAGCAAACCACAACCACAGAAGCGAATATTAGAACATCTGGCATATCTGGCACAGTTATCAGGTCGACAAAGAAAGATCTACTTCATCCGATACCTCCAACAGGGACTGATCTCTCAGGAGAGCCTCACGACTCTCCCGAACAGACCGTAACGTCAGCGGTAGCCACAAATGATCAACCTCAGTCCACTCCAGAGTCTGTCTCAATCCCGGTGGCCTCGGACGTACAAGACGACCTTCCCACATTCCGATCTCACCATCGTTATATTGCTCTTGGAATCCTCTCCCGCAAAACCGGCCTAGCCCGCGAAAAAATCACAACCCGTCTCGAAACCCAAAAATCACACGACCCCCTCTTTAGCTCCATCCGCAAATCCTCCTGGAAATTATGGCCGCTGCACAAACGTCTCTTCTCACTGAAACACATTTCCGGCTTCGGTCTCTACCATTGCCACGTTGACTCCGGGTACCACAGCCCCGTGGACGTCGACGATCGCACAAAACAAACCTTGTTTGAATTCTACCTAGACTACAAGCACTCGCCGCCAGGCATGGACCATCAATGGCTGGAATGGATTCACGAGCACTTGAATAGCGGTGATGCCGATCCACGGAACGGCAAATACACCCTTGAACTGCAGCTCAGATGGTCGATAACGAAGATCTTGATATATGGCTTGCTGCCTGTGTTAGGCAGTCTGGTTGTTGGCGTTGCGTATATGCAAGTTCGTATGCGGAGAGCTGATGATTTTGGGGCACAATTGTCTGTTGTGCAGACGGCGTGGGGAATTGCTTCTTATGTTGTTGGTGCGGCTGGAGGTAAGATGTACTCGATGCGAGGGAAAGAGAGGCTAATGGTCTGGCGCCAGTTACACTTGCTATCTTGGGTGTCATTACACAGCTTGCGGATGCGTAGAGCTACAGGTGAGTTTGGTTTCTTTTCGGACTTTTGGCTATTTGCCCATTGGCTGTGGCATTCTTCTCGTAACGTAATATCTTTTGCAATTTCCCTTGCTTTTCTTTCCTTTCCTTATTTTAAAGGTATGTGTAGAAAGCAGATTTTATCTGCGGGATTTGAGCTAGTAGTAATGACTGAACGTTTGAAGGAGGTAAAAAAAATTTAAGCCTAGCTAGCATTTGGACAATCATAATCGAATCGCCATCGACACATTACCCCAAGGACACTGCTCGTACGTCACTTCAGTATCTCGAGTGCATCGGAAATAGAAAAAGAAAACGTGGAAGCTTCGTCTCGTGACCCCAAGAAAGAAGTCGAATTTAACCATCTGGCTCTGTTCAAGAACCCGGGGACAGCTATGTCATCTTGACACCATAAACACCCGGGTGCGGCTTAAAGACCTAGAGCGGGTCCGTCTGGGGAAAATTAGGTTCGTTCCGCCAACTAGGCACGTTTTGAGCCTTACCTCCCACCCAAACCTGTCTTTAGATCTTGGGACCGATGTCCTATGACAGGAGACCGAGAACATTTCCGGCTGGGACTAAGATAGCTAAGATAGAGAATAAGATATGACGAGGCCACCAAAGAAATAATTTTGGCATTGCTGATATTAAATTTTCCACAAACTCTTTTGGTAGTTTTGGGGGAAACGTTCAAAGCTGTGCGGAAATACCCACACCAAGAGAAAGAGAGAATATACACGAGAAGCTAGAAATCACACCCACAATGTCTCGTCCCTCGGGGACAGAAAGCTCGCGCTCTGCACAATCCCACCAACAACCCCCCAACGCTCCAGTCGACCTCTCAGACTCCGAATCAATCATCGAGCCAATTGACTTTTCAATGATCCGACCCATCGACCCGGAAATCAGGAGAGCGAGAGAACCAGATGAAGCTAGACCAGGGGACGAAGATTCAGGGAGTGAATATTCTCAGGACGAAGATGAACAATTTGTCGCTACTCAACTTGCAAATTTCTCGGTTCCGCGACTGGATGCCGGTAATGATTTATCTGGGAATAGAGATAGAGTCGTCAGTGCTGCTAGTGGTCTTACCCCAATTTTAACAACGAGTTCTAGCGCCGACGAGCAATCTGTCGTGACTCCGCGAGCGAGATCGTCGGTCCCAAGACAGGAATATAGCGTGCCTGGACCGTATGCTGAGGGTAATTTATCGGAGGTCAATGATAGTGGGATCGGTCTTACACCGGTGTCGACTATGAGTGCTGCCGGTCCTAGTACTGCGACTTCATTGCATTCTAGTACTGGTCAGGCTAGAGCTGGAGGGAAGAATCATGGGCTTGGGGACCCGAGGGGAAGTCCCAGGCACTTGGAACGCTTTCCGGATCTCGGGCCAGAGCCTGTAGCTCTTATGGAGGTATCGAATAGACTGAGGGTTCTTGCTGCTGAGCAAGACGATGGGGGTACGCCACTCGAGTCCGACGCGAAGGAGACAGATGCCATTCAGGAGAATGAAACCGCACCAGCACGAGGAACGTCGATCCTTGAACGCACCGAGAGTTTGCTGCGCCGGAATCATATACCTAGACATCCCAGCACAGAAACAAACTCCCCAAACGTCAGCACAGAGACCCAATCCGCACCATATTTCCCTGCTTGGGCGCAAGAAATGCGTCGAGTATCGATATCGGACGAGGAAATCAGCCAAGCTATAGAACTCAATTTCCACATCGCCAGAAGCACATCGACTGTCAACTCCCAGAGTACAGAAGCATGCCCCGTCCCGGGCCTGAAACTCAACAGCAACCGATTACGGCCTAATAGTCTGTCTAGCGATCTTCCTTCCTCGACTAGAAACGGCAGACCCGTTCCAGAAATTACCTCGACTGGAAATGGCAGAGCAGTACCAGATAGTACCAGTAATCTGCAGCAAACTTCTTCAAAGCCGAAGAGTAAGCGTTCAATCTTGATACCAAAGGGAAAGGGGAACGAGGAAGAACAATTGCGTGCGAAAGGATATGAAATCGAAGATACAGTGCAGGCATTCAAGAACATTGAGGGACGTAGTAAACAAGAAAGGGATTTGATCTTGGAGGGCCATTTCGATAAGATTTTCCATCTTCGTAAGCCACCATCGCAGTATCTTGAGGCGGAAAGGACGGTGCAGATTCAGGAGCCAAAAACGGGACAAAGAAAGGTGTATACGGCGGAGGCAGACGAGACGGGGGATACGAAGGGTAGCTCTACTTTAAAGAGGATCGGGGAGAGGTTGAAGTCCGTGAAAAAGACTATCCGGGAAATGGGGGAAAAGAGGGGGAGAGCGATGACCAGGGAAGGTAGTAAGAGAGGTCGAGATAGAGATATGAGCAGAGAGCATCGTTTGGATTGAGGTGTGTTTTGGCGCATAACAGGTATTTGGATATAGAATCGAACTGGGGTCGATATTGTACATTAAGTGCGATAAAGATATTAGCATAGTAATTTCAGAGATGAAAGACCAACTGGGGATATTGTCCTACTCCATACACAGCTTCAAGAGCTGCATTCGCCAACTTTCGAGCATCTCTTGCGCCTTTGAAACTCTCCAGAGCTCCCCATATTGACATTTGTCCTCCCTAGCCTTGACATCCTCCCGTCTCCGTACAAGTGATGGAATCAATGTCATCCTTGAATCCGTGTAACCCTGCAAATGTGAATAGGTAAGTGCAGGGCTGCTACGTATCGATATTATCGCCTTCATATATTGATCTGGTAAGGCGGGGTGGGACATCGTAGAATGGGACTTTGGGATGGTGGGACATTGGATGGTGCCCGAGGAAGGCTTACCGACGTCTAATACACTCTCTGCATTTGAAAGTAACCACTGTTGTCTTCGTATGATTGATATCATGTTTAGTGGAATTGTTGATGTTGTTGTTTTGGTTTGCGAGCAGAACTGTCGTCGAGAAAGAAGCGACCCCGCCAAAAGATCAACATCGCTGGTGTCCAAGCTTCAGATCTACAACTTCAAGCAACAACATCTCCAGATTCAACTCCAAGATCTACTCTCCTTCCCCATTGACCTGCACCGCATGCGGAGAATGGCAACCCACACGATAGCCAGTCTCCCTCGTCTTCCCTCCGAAACACTCGCCTCAATTATCCTCGACTCGAGCTCTTCGAACCTCGACGCGCAAACCCCGCCTTCCAAAATAGCCGTCGTTGATGTACGAGATCACGGTATTGATCCTCCTCTCTGCCCATCTACCTTCAAATTCGTCTCTTCCTAGTCTCCAAACTCCAATGCTGACTCGAGGAAACAGATCACATAGGCGGCCACATCCGCCATTCGATGCACTACCCCTCCACAACACTCGACGTCAAGACGCCGGAACTAGTACGAAAGCTCAAAGATAAAGAGGCCGTGGTATTCCACTGCGCGCTATCGCAGCAGCGGGGGCCTAGCGCTGCTCTCAAATACATACGGGAACGGGAAAGGCTCATCGGGAAGGGCAGTGTGATTGCTGAGGCGGGGAGTGGGGTGGGTGAGGTGCTGAAGAAGAATGCTGAGGATAAAGTTGAGGGAGAAAAGAAGAACGAAGATGGAAAGGAGGGCGAGTGGGAGGACGTAGATGAGGTCAAGGAACAGAAGGTCTATGTTCTTGATCGAGGTTTCGTGGGGTGGCAGGAAATCTATGGGGAGGACACGAGGCTGACGGAGGGCTATAGGAAGGAGATTTGGAAGGATGGGTATTGGATGTGATACTACGGCGTTGAAGAGCTTTACTGCATGGATACGGAGTTTAGGCGGTTTTCTGGACGAACTGGGCATATTGGAACCTTTTGAGGCGAGATGTTTATCTCTGTGGAAGTTCTCCTGGGTCACCTACATCAGCCCCGAAAATGGAAGGAAATACCTTTGACGCTCCCTCCTGGACAACACAACCAGAAAAGACGTTGTATATGGTCAGTCAAACCTCGATGTTGTACCCTCGTACAACTACAAGCAGCTCAACTTCACCCGCGAGTCCTCTGTCTTTTTCATGCGCCAAAATTCCTTCCACTGTCGTCACAATTCTTCAAGTCGTCAAATGTTGGCGGTGATTTGTTCGAAGTTGCTTCCCCTGTGCCAGAGCTCAAATGGAGGCATTTTCAATTGCAAGTTGCAAGTGGCTCTCTAATCCAATGTCATTGATTTTAAGTTCTGATTGGGCCCCGACCTACGTTTTATTGGGTTGCTATTGATTTTTCTTCCATATATGTACTGTACACAATTTCTCGATCAAGTGTTCTGCGTAGAGATTTCCTTTCTTGCTCCTGAGTTGGCGCACTTTTGCTGCCACTTTGCTAATCTTAGTCGACCGTTCCCACAACATCTACACTGCACTACTTTGGTTTAATGCTAAGCAATTCTCGTTCTCACTTGGGCATTCATCGCGCAGCTCATCAGTCGCATATTAAGCGTTAGATAGGGCTTGGACGGAACTAAGCATCATGTGATAGGGGTCTTTCCGTCATTATTCAGCCCTGCGGCCCAGAAGTCTGGTACGCCATGTCAAGGTGTCCCCCGGATCCAACTGCTCGTCCAATTGCATTTCGAATCTGATGTTTGGACCACAAACGGCGCCTCCCTTGAGAGCCTCAAGTGATCGCTTACCCCACAGTCTAGAGCATTTCTACTCATGTGATGATTTTCTAGAAGACTTTAGGGTATCGAGCATGTCATGGCAATTTGTGGAGGATTAGCTTCATAAGTATTGTATTGGTTCCCCGAATTTCTTCGTTCTTTCCATGCTTTCCTGTTATATTCTCCACGTGGAAAGGACAAAATGCAATTCACAAGACACAGCCTCCATGTAGTCGACCAGGCCACGACTAGTACATTGAGTACGTCGATTCGTCCCACCAGAATCCATTCCACCACAGCTGCTGCAAGTGTCACGCCTACTTCGCACACCCCCATTTGGAATACAACGGCACTCAACGGCACGACTAACGCAACCATCGAAACAAATCCCACAAAATCAAATGACAACTCAGACTTCCCCGCCTTCATCGCATTCATCCCTCTCGTATTCGCCATAGCCCTGGCCGCAATCACTCTTGTAAAATGCTGCTTCATCTGCTGCGGAGCTCCTGACAGAACCCCCGAGGAAGATTCCAACGCTGGCAATAACACCCATCTCTCTCCTCAACCCTCAAGACGCACAACCCGCAATTCTAGAGTCCGACGATCCAACGGTCGTGGCGCTTCACCCGGCCGCCTCACCTCATTATTTGAACCACCAAGCTTACACCCAAGCCCTCCACGCGCCCCGGAAGTTCGAGAACGTACTCAGCTCTCTCCCGCTCCCCCAGCACCAGTACAACCACAACGCCGTCCCGGCTCCCTTACAATCCTTGACCCCGTTCCAATGGCCGAGATCAACGGCGCTGCGAGAATAGAACTCCCGCCAGAACCACCAGCATATCAAATACAACCTGTAAGACGCATGTCAGAGGATGGAGATCATGGCAGTTCGAGTCCGCCGCCGCTTTATAGGGCGCAGACACGGGAAGATGAACAAGTGCTTACGCACGGGGAGGTTCAGGTTCCGGCGCCGGCTTATAGGAGGCATTGGAATCCTTGGGAGGGGAATGATGGGCGAGGTTGAGAGGGTGGTGGGCTTTGGATGGATCTCAGACACGAAATACTGTGTGGATGATGCAGCATCACCTGGTGGCCTTTGCTGATCACTGCTTTTTGCCCAAGGTGGGAGGGCCAGAATGGGTTCAGGAACGAAGTCACGAGCACCACACTAGTTTGCGGAAATTTATATACCACGAGTCTCCATGGAGCACTTTGAAATCATATCCATATTCTCAATTCTATGCAACAATACAAGCGAAAATGCTATGCTCGCCAGGTATCAAACGCCGTATCATGCAAATACAATGCCAGTCCCAAACTCCACGCTATGATATCCTACCAACCAAAATGCAATCATACCACCACCCTAAAGATGTACACATCTCTACTGGCTAACCTGCCCTCCAATACTATTCAAAAACGCACACCTAGCCCTCTGATCCGCAGGCACTGTCTCCATCCTCACCTTCCCCGCCTCATTCGGGAACAAAATCCTCCCCATAACTCCCCCATCAAATTGACCCCACTCCGGCGTCCCCTCCTTCCTAAACTTATTCGGATCCTTGCTCCTAATAAAACTCGTCCAATACCCCTGAATTACCGGCGACAGCTCATTGTTGTTATCACCCCAGATAAAACCAGACTCGGCCGTGTGCTGCACACCGATTCCGTTCTTCTTGTTTTCGTCGGTCAGGTAGTTCCAGTGGTAATTATAGCTTGGTGTCCCGGTTGAGTGGATGGCGCTGGAGACGAATATGCCGGGGCAGTTATATCGCATTTCGCCGTACGCACTCGCAGCAGTCGCCCAATAAGGACCAGAATCAGGATATTGCTCGGCTTTAGGGTACAGATGGTCGATTTGCGCCAGGTGGCTGGCGGTGAGTTTGACATAGTTGTTGCGCAGGAAGTCATTCACCTGCGAATAATTCCCAATCGACCTGGGTGTGAACACGGTCCCTTCATTCGTGTCATCGCCAAAGATGGACGGCACACGGACGAACTTTCCTCGGGCGAAGAGGTTGTAGGTGTAATCTGGAGTGAAATCCCCATCGACCACATTGCTCCACATGAAAACCGGGTTTCCGCCAGCACCGCCTGGGGTCGCGACGTTGGGGTTGTTTTCCTGCAAGGTCTTGATATCCAGAGCGCGGAGACAGCTCAAGGTGTCGGGCTTGGAGTCACACCCGACGCGCTTGACGAGCGCGTCGTACTGGTATTGAGACTCGCTGACTGTCAATTGCGCGCCGAATGATTGGGATTCAGCGGCGGCGGCGTGGAAGAGATTGTCGTCGCGGCCGCCGTAGGCACTCATCTGGAGGTCTACTGATGCGCCGCCTGCGGAGGCACCGCCGATTGTTACGTGGCATGGATCACCGCCGAACTTTGACTGTTAGTTTGGGGAAGCAAAGGACAGGGGCGAGGGACGTACCAGGTGAATGTATTTCTGAATCCATTCCAGGACTTTTCGTTGATCTTTCAAACCGACATTGAAGTCACCATTCTTTTGTACCTCTTTGCTGGCGAGAAAGCCGTGTACGCCAACGCGGTAGTTGAAAGTAACGACGACCATGCCATGATCACCTGCTTCGATGAGTTTGGACCCATTCCTGTTTGGGTCCGCGAGACTGTTGAATCCACCCCCCTGGAACCAAACGAAGACAGGCTTAGCTTCTTTTGCACTTGTTGGTGCATAGACGTCAAGGAAGAGACAGTCTTCAGAGTGAGAGGGGTCTAGTGATGTTGAAGGTGAGGCGTGGCACACAGAACCATGCTAGAATGAATCAGCTGATGGACGATTTTGAAAATGAGGGGTAACTCACAGTGTTTGCTTGCTGCAGAGTCGTGTTGACAACAGGGTCTCGTGGGGCTCGAAACCTCAAGTCTCCAAGTGGGGGAGCAGCATATCTGATTCCCCACCAGTGACTAACACCTCCCTTCTCATTAACGCCCTGATACTTCGAGTATCCCAAGTCAACAGTCAGATCAATGTCATCTGCTGCTGACTTTCCAGCCAGACCCAGTACAAGACCAAGAACAAGTCCTAGAACCAACATGATAAAGAGTAGAATTCCAAGAAAGAACCAGAGGATAGTGGAGAATGTGATTTTTGCAAGACTGCATCTTGCAGGAATGTAAGGGAAATACCCTCCCATTTTAAACAAAAGTCTAACTGCCAGCCCCGTGGCTGCGGCACGCCGCAAATGACCACAGAGGAAGACTTAGTGCTCCCCGCTCCACCTAGTCGTTAACTCCTAAACTCGTAAAAAGATCTTTGCCAGCAGAGGCCAAATTCACGAGGCCCGGATGCCTCGCCCAAAAGGGTAATCCCCGAGAACAGTCCGGGGGAGGCTCCAGCCTGAAACCCCCTGTCAGGTCGTGGCTACAAGGCTGAGTCGAAAACCACTCCACATTTTGCTGACGCAGAATCGTGCTTGATTGGCTGGCAGTGCGAGGCTGATACTTGAAATCCTTCGCCTAGAGTTATGTCAAAAATTACACGAATTTATTTTTAGGAGAGGGAGCGAGTAAGTGAAAATTGAGAAAGTGTATTCCTTCAGATGACGCGAGATGGTATTGACAAAACCTTATTGTGGTTGAAAGACCCCTCACCACCTAGCAGTGGATAAATTCAACAAGCGCCTGACCACAGTACGTGCACCAGCAAACTAGCAGGTAGCATTCTGCGAGACACTGTGCAGCGAATGTAGCCAAGGGAGGAATTGGGTACGAAAACGAATGCATATACATACCCTACTACTGCCGTAAAGCTGTCAGGTGTCGAAGCTTCGAAGTCTAGAACACAATGCCTGCAGATACTGTAGGCAAAAATCGAAATGCACGACCCAACGAAAGTGTGGGAAAGCTTAAATTCGACGCTAAGCAGATTGCCCAGGAGATAGGGATAGTTAGAGGGGATGGAACGAATGGACGACTGAAGGGTGATTTGAACCCATGTAAGATAGCATGAAGGAACGAAAGATGAGGTGAGTTTGGTAAAATTCTGCGCCGTTTGAGCGAGAAGGATCTCGCGTTTGGGGGCTTGGGGATCGCCACAGGGATCTTTTAAAATCACGTGTGACTTTGGCTATTTTAATACCTACTCGAGTTTGCTAGAATAGTGAAAAAAGAGATGTGATACTACTAGATATCTAGGTCAAGATATTGAAGGGTTCTCGTTCCTACTTGTTACGGTCTTCTTGTACGACTGTCTTGAATTCAACGTTGCTAAGCTTTTTGAAGCGAGTTCGTAACCTTGCGCGAAGGATTTCTGGGTCCACCGCGACCCAGATTTGTTTCAAGTTTGAACGGGCGCAGGAGCAAGTCGCCGCAAGCTTAATTTATTTTTGAACATTTTAGCAATCAGGTCTTTCTAATTTCCAGAGAGCACAGACAGGCTCAGCATATCAGAAGGGCATATTACTGACCTTGAAATATTCCAGTTGCTTGTACTCTATCCTGAGATCTTGGTCGCGTGCTTCAAAAGATCCTCAAAATCACAGGCAAAACGCGGAGGAAGAGCTTCTCGAACATACAATTTACCCATGTCTTGCTCAGTCACATGTATAGCCCCCTTCTACCTGATTCTTCTAATTGGTATCTACATTCAATCGAACTTCAGACAAGACATCTTCACCATCTTATTCCCATTTCAACACAGCAGAGATGTATTCGCCCCCTAAATCACACACCATACCTGCGTTCCGAAAACATTCAATGTGAGCATACGTTCATAAACCATTTACTTCATAATCACCATCACTCAAGGGGGTCGTAGTCGACCTCTGGTGGTAGCACCAAATCATCGTATCCAGGAACCAATTACGACAGCTTTACCTGAATGGCTTATTTCCTGGTGGAAAGTCTGCTCCAGCTTCAGGAGCAGTTGCGAAGTCCTAATCGCCAATTCTAGAACCTTGTCGTCAGCAAATTTGCTCCTCACACCATATCTCGGATCGAAATCCTACCTTCATACTGCAATGTATAGCTCACAGCCGGATCCTCATCTCTCCTCTGCATCACAGGAACAGGTACCTCTGGTCTCTCTGCGACGTGCATCCTGATCCCAACATGATTTCCGGAGTCTGACCAAAGTTGTCGTTTCTCTCGTTCATTCGCATCTTCCTTCTCGCAACAAGACACTCGCTCGGAAAGCCAATCCCTCCAGACTCGAGTCAATCCTTCTCCGATGCTAACAGAGCTCCGGAAAACTCCTGGCTTTGGCCCTAGCTTTACCAAATTCGTCACGGTTACCAATTGGCAGAAAAGCTCGTGCGTATCGAGATGTATGTCCTGACACACAAACTGATCGTGCTTATCCACCAACCCGATGGGTGGCAGAGCTGGCCAGCCTCCAGCGGGATGTGGGCGCAACGCCCTTCGATTCTCGTCTGGTTTCAAAGGACGAAAATAGGAGTACAGTTTCGAGAGTTTCCCTAGACTTCCAGTTGTTTCGTCCCCGCGGATTCCCCCGTCTTCAAGATTAAGACCAGGAGTCCCGATGTAGTCGCAGTGGAGATAAGGGGTGTAGAACTTCGCAGACGGGTGGTAACATTCGAGAATAAGCTTGTGGTCTTGGTGGGAAGCGGCTTCGAGAAGTCGGCATTGGAGGATGCGCCGGATGATGTCGTGAAAGAGGCGGCAGGTAGGTGTAAGAGGTAAGAGGTCTCGAGTCAGGAAGTGCGAGAGGATTGAGATGAGGATCTATTCGACATTAGAATCTTGAAATGCAAAATCGAGGCTCAATGTACCTCGTTGGGAAGGCCTTGGATTCCGGTGTACTCAACCACCATGTTGTCGACTTTCTTCAGTTCAAACGACGGAGAAAAACAAATAGACAATTCTGTCAGACCCAAGTGAGTCGAGAAAGAATTGGGTATTTATGCCTCGATACCCAGAGATATCGGGTGCTGGGATTGGACGAAGTATCTCCGACAGCACGCCACAACCCACAATTGATTTGAAGATGGTTTCGAAGTCGGTCCTTGGATGGAGTGATTGACTGATTATCGTTGAGCCATTCAGGTGAGCCTCAATGCCATCGTATGGTCCACAATGGTGCTCGGAATGCCGGCTGGTTACTGACCGCAACTGTCAGTGGCCCGGTCTGGTCATTCAGCTCCCACTGGAAGTTGATGGCGCAGATAAAGGTAGGGATCCAAATCCAGTCGCGCTCAAGTGGGCGCAACCAGTGTATTTCATGGGAAAATTGGTTGACTTTGCTTTTCAACGTTAAAAGTTTCTAAGATTCAGACTGATGACGATGCTGCATGGCGGTTTCAAAGATAAGGATCCCTGCAGCAATCTCCGTTCTATTCCCATTCCGCCATATATTTCACGTGCAGACTTCCCCTTTTCGTATTAAGATCTGCAGACTGCATTTTCACTCCTCACGGATCAAGAGCTCGTACGATTCAAGAAAGTTTTCTTGGAAAACATATTAGGTTGAATTACGCGAAGTGACTGACTAATGTTGTTTCAATCGGAAAACCAACATCCCAGGTGGTCCTCACCACTCCCAAGGCATTCGCTGCTCCCCCCCTCAACCATACAAGTGCTCCCCTGAATTCAGACCCGCAGGTCTTCCATCCGTCACTTCATTGTGAACCTCATAAACACCAGAATATACCGGTAATCCTCCCACAGGAAGCGCAACTTCAGTGCTCACGACACTGACCTTCAAGCCCGGAACTTCTTCTCTGCTTTTCTCGGTCCCATCCGCAAGAGTGACACGCCAGTGCAGGTTATCTCTCAGCCACGGCAGCACATTCTCCTTTCCTAGCCCTCCAAGCGTCCCCTTCTTGAACTCCTTCAGCAGCGCCGCGGTCAGCGGCACCGTGCCCGTGATTTCCACGTTGGCTTCAGCATCTTCCTTACACTTTCCACACCCGGTGGTCTCCTGCTCCTTCCCAAACACGGCGAAGTTTCCAACAAGAGCGTCTTGCGTCGCCCATGTGTTCGTTGCACCGTCAAATTCGCCAAGGAATATATGCACGACGTAGTTTTGCCCAAGAATGTGCTTTGGAGTCTTGATGTTTACAATGTACTCCGTGAATGAGCCATCTCTTGGTGGAGGCAGCGGAAGAGTGGGAGCTAGAGTACGAGTCAGCGGTACGCTTGGGGCTTAAAGAAGCGACTTACATTTTCCGATTTCCGACTCGAGATCGATTGCACGGGAAGTCTCTGTGCTTGTAGCCTCGACATTTTCAATGGGTGGGATCGCAGCGGGGGCGCCCATTGCCATGAATTGGTTACTGATACCTCCATAAAGCTGCTGTACTGCATTTCTCACTGAGCTCTGATATGCTGCATCGCTGCTGAATTTCCATCTTTGTGTCTCAGGGTAGGCATAGTTGAAGGTCGACGTCTGTCTTGCGCCTTCAGATGTCCAATATTTTGTTCCAGTTGAATCAGCGAACGGTGTCAAAGGTGTAGTAGCTGTCACGGTGCTATTTGCTTTGATGACAAAAGTTCCAGCATCGTCACGTTTGTTGATTGTGTAACTGGTTGGATTCAAAGCTTGCCAGATGGCCCACAGACGATCAACGTTTCTGCTGCAGTCAGTCTTGAACTGGAAATCTCTACCAAAGAGTGGACTCACGTATGATGAAGCCAAAACACGGGATCAAACGCAGAATAATCCAGCTGGGACATATGTCCCATGCTACCTCCGATAGCTACATGGATTGAGTTATGAATGTCCTCAATGCTGGCAAATGTGCCAGGTTCATTCTGTTGCCAGGCATGGTTTGAGAATGCAGCGAAGTCTCGGTAATTCGGATCATTCATGAGGAGGTTTACGTTTCCTTGCAAGCCGTCGAATTGAGACGACATCGCTCGGGTGACTTGGTCTTCCTGGGAAACAGCCTTAGGTGAGCTGGTGGAGCTTGGGTACCGCAGGGTTCCTGGCCAATTTACGTACTACTTGAGGTAAGTCTCCGAGTTGTCACTTCAAAGATTATCCTTAGTGCGATTCAAGGAGATATCTCAGACTTACGGGTCTGTCAGTGAAATCGCCGCTCACTGGGTTCAATGGGTTGAACTTGTACGAGTACAAGGGATTATCAATCTGGACTCTCTGCCCATTCGATTGAGGCGTTACGACGCTTGCCTTGGGCGACTCGATTAAGTCGGGAAAATAATCACCAGAGTCACGAGCAGCCTGAGAAGCCCAATCCCAGTACGGGATTCTGAAAGTCGCGGCTGCTTGTTGATATCTACCTTTGGTGGAGGCTGGAAACTGATTGGCAATACTTTGCACCGTCGCGAAAAGTGTTTGCTTTGGTCTTCTGTCAACTCGAGATCTTTGATAATTTTGAGAAATCCTTACCTCGAATAGGGCCAAGTAAGGACGATGCCATGGCGCGAAAAGAATAGATGTATGGGTACAATAGCCTTGCCATCCGGATGGATTTTGGCCTTTCACTCCTCCCCATGGGCGATATGGTCTGCCATGAATTCCTGTCGCCGTCAGAACTACTTGGAAAATATTTCGTCCCAGTCTTACCTGCAATTCCGTAGTAGGATAAGTCCGACTTCTCATCTGTTTTCTTCAGGGCATCAAGAGCAAGAAGGTATAGATTCCACTGGTCTGGATTCTTCGCTTGAAGGTCGCGGATCTCGATTCTCAATGGAAGGGACCCTAGGGCAATCAGCCTCCTGAGGCTCTCTTTGTCAGATCATGTGTAACTAACCGTCAGCAGGAGCCGGGGAAGGCTTAGGTGCGCCGATGACCGGGTGATTGATGGCAGCCATATTTGATTTCTAGTGCAAGTTTTGGGTTAGTCTCTGAATTCTGTTTGATTACAAGTGTATTTGAGTGAGTTTGAGAAGATTAACACCCGAGAAGCACTTCCACAGCTATATATTACGTTGCTGATACAACTCAGATGGCGTCCACATGTCACGAGGAGGGAAGCTGAAAGCTCAGCCCTGTGCTACAAGTCAGAAATGCACCACTTCAATTTCTGCGGGGCGTAGTTCCTGTCTCTGGAGCCTATTAATTTTGTAAGCCGAAAGACATCGATACTCGATCATTGGCCGGATGTTCCGGGTGAGCTTTGTGGCACCAAGAAGTAAGACGGAGGCAGTGAGATTCTTTCGCGAGTGGTTGAAATTCGCAGCTGAGCTCGTGTCTCGGAATCATCCGATTTCGGTCTGACCGCTTCAGCCTTGTGAGGCTTCCGACATTCTGTTGTACAACACAGAAAAATTGATGATCTGCGTCTATCCAGCCAGCCTTTTCAAGCCTCTTCATTTGGGCGATTCTGGTTGGTGGCAGAGGAATGCCAAGTAATGAGGCTTCGTCAAACTTACGGTGAGACAATCAAGTCACGAGCATGCTACGTTTGTTGGCCATGGATGTTCACCATTGTAGACGTCCGATAAAGGAGTTATGAAGTTGATGAGTCCATAGGATGTCGACGTGGAACTGGCGTTCGTGGGTGGCTTAGCTCCAGACTCCAGAGTCGACCTGCCACATGCTGACACTCTGCTTGGAGGAGTATCGGAATTTTCCTAATAGAGTCAAATGGCATGCCGATGGTAGACAGTATTACGGCTGTCTGTCATCTGTTTTCCCCTGTTTATTTTCCCTAAGTTCTCACTTGGGGGGCGCTATTCAGTCCCCCTTAAAAATGGCGGGGTAGGCGGGGTAACTAAGCGAAGTCGCTCCCAAGCTTTCTTTCAGCTCTGCTTTCGCGCGATTTCACAGCAAAAATTCCTTGGCTATATTGAAAATTATGGTTCTTGCTTTTCGTATTGATATCTCGTGCTACACAAAGTTATGCTTCCTAGTCTTGCATATTTTCGTCCCCCGAACTCAAACCACCTGGCCCATCTTCGGCTGCAAAAGTCCATTTACATCATTTTCGCCCCCCCTCACTGGATCCACAACTTATCAATGTTGGATAACGTATTGTTTCCCCAGAATGTGCGAATGTCTCCAACAAGCAAATCGGGTACCTCGTGGGCGGCGAAATGACCCCCTTTTGTATGATTGATCTCATATGAAAGGTTTGCGTAACGCTGCAGCCACGAAACCGGCTTTGATGTTTCAGTTAGCCTAGCTCATTCACTACGCGAATCACTCACTGTTTTAAACCCATCACCTGGGAATGACGCTACGCCGAGTGGCTGTGAGATGAAGCGAAAGCCTTCGTTCAGCCAAGTACCAACCTGTAGTCAAGTCAATATCACTTCTTGAGCGAGATATCTTTCCACCTAGTCACTCACCTTTGCCAATTCATGATACATAGCGAAACCTCCATAAGGGCCTTGAATATAGTACATCATGGTCCAGGTAATGATCTCTTCAGGCGTCCATGGGTAAGCATCTACGTGGAGAAACATGAAGTCATATATCCAAGCAGCGAGCCCCACGGGGCTATCAGTCATACCAACGGCGAGCTGTAATGGGCGCGTCTGCTGTATATTTCGGTATCCGGCATAGTAGGTTTCAAAGGTATTTAGTGCTTCGATATTGTAGTTCTCCTCCGGTGTAGTCTCGCCAGCTGAGAATCTCTGCAAGTCTGTTGCATTTGGTGGGATCGGAAAGAAATTTGACAAGCCAGAAACGACGGTCTCTGGAAAGTCCCCTGCCATATACCGAAGTGTGAAGCCCCCAAAATCGCCACCTTGGATCACATATTTTGGATAATTCAACTGCTTCGTCATGAGGTTATTGAAAGCCTGTCCTGCTTCACGTAGACCCAGTCCTGGTTCAGTTGGTGCTGGCGAGAACCCATATCCAGGAAGACTTGGTGCAACTACATGAAACGCTGGGACACTTGAGTTTGGAGGGCTTGTGAGATCGTTGATGATCTTGCCGACCTCCAAGAAAGAGCCTGGCCAGCCATGGATGAATAAGAGTGGTATGGCGTCGGGTCGGCTGGATTTGTGGTGCACAAAATGGAGAGGGATTGGTGCCGTATAATTTGCGTCAGCAAATACCGTCGTTGTGAATTGATTGAATCTTTCGTTTATGTCACTCTCCACGGAAAACCAATCGTAATGGTTGACCCAGTAATCTCTGATGGCTGAAACATTATGCTGTGGGGGGCCGTCCACGAAATCTGGCTGCTTGATGTCTGTTGTATATCGAGTGAGCGATGCTTTGAGTTTGGTTTCCTCGATGAAGCTGGGATCGACTTCGATTTTGAAAGGTTGTGGAGTGGGACCAAACGTGGCTTTGAAGTTTTCAACGGATGCTGAAGTTGACGATGACAACGAGTTTGAACTGACAGATGTCGGCGAGGCAGTGACTGCCAGAGCCAGTATGGCAAATGAAATGAGCAATCCTGAAGTAGCTCTGTTCCCCATCTTCCAACAGAAATGTACAAAACCTCTATGCAAAAATAGCTTAAAACGTGCGACTACCCTTTTCTGAGGATGGCTCCAAGTATGATATATCAATGAAAAATAAGAGATTTCTAATTCTTTGTAACAGAATTGTTTGTCATACGCTTGGCTTACTCCGCTAGATGAGAAATCGAAAGCTAGGCACGCTGACACTGCTCGATCTGTGATCGGTAATTAGGGGGTACCACATCCCGCGCGTGTCTCTTGCAGTAAAGTCGCGCGGACTAAAGCTAAAATGGAATTTGGTCAGCCGGTTGCAGAAATGAACAGCCTGCCCTGCTGCCCCCTGGCGTAATTATCCACTCGTTCCATTCACGACCCTGACATTAAGCCTCCGAACCCCGGTCGGCGGCCGCGGGTGCAGGTGCAACCCCACGACTAGGACATATATAAAAACAGTTCTAATGATTGACATATATTTTAGTATAATTTCAAATTTTCTTGATCGATCAAAATAGTATTTTTGCAAATAATGTTAATCTTTTGGCGAAGCTTCTGGCGGGTCCAATCTCAAGTTGGATTTGTAAGAAACCTTTCCCCTTTGGTCAAAATTTTCCTTTTACTTGGCAAGATATGTTATATTACGACACGTGTCTTCTGTGGTGACCTTTTTGAATCATTAATATGAAGCTTGCATTTTGTTTTTATGATTAAAACACAAATAGCTTTAGTCAGCCTACGAGCTTTACCCACGACCGCAAGAAATAGATTTGAATTTGGTCTGTGTGCCGCGGTTTTGTATAGAATTGCCACCTGCTTTCTTTCACAATAGTCTGGGGTTGACCCTCACTCTTTTTACGAATGGACATGAACAGGGATTTCTGTTCGAAACTGACGATCTATTTCAAGAATTGGGGAACCAAGTCATTGATTCCTCTCGCCCCCTGCGACCTCCCTTGGGCATCGATTCCATGCTGGCTTCAGGATTATCATTCAATAGAGAGTTATATGAAGAGTACTTAGAGCAATGAGGGGACGAGAAAAGAGTATATAGGACTATATAAACTCACCAGTCCCGTCGAGTTTGCCCCCTTTTCTGCCGTATCGCGATGACCTCTCAAGGCATGCTTTCGTATAAAAACGATGCGTTAGAGGACCCATACATTAGAATATGATTGTTAATTGTTGATCCGTACTGATGTGATGCGCAGGTGTATAACGTGATAAGCGTGGTTACGAAAGGAGGGCCCGGATTGGTCCCTTTGCATGGACTTTTGTCGGGCCCTGGACGGGCTTTAGACTATATAAAGATTTAATTTTAAGTCCAAAACTTGATTTCAAATCATTCATAAGTATTACTAAGTTTCAAAGCAGCCACACAACAAAATAAATGACCATCTCTTGCCCTGCGAGAGGCCAGAGATAGGTGTCTTTCACGAATGCGCGAACTCACTTACCATAGTCCACTCATCACAATTGACATGTAATTATGACATAGGGTGTCAGGCCAAGGTGAGGTCTAAACCGTCTGCGCCTACGCAAGAAGGTGGCCTTCATATATTATTAGCATTCTTGTCTACGTAATTTCAAGAAACTTTAACAGGCAAAGCGCGGAGTATATCGACATGACCTTTGAGCCATCCCTGCTCAGAGATATATCAATAGCTGGATTCCTCGGAGTTTCATGCAAGAGCGGATCAACTGCATATTCAGATCATAAATCGAATAAGACAAGGAAATCTTGGTAATCCACTCCCAGACGAAACTTATTGCCTCACGTACCCAGCCTCGCCAGCAAAGAATTGCTACCTAAGTTACGAGCTCGTATCACTGGGCGGATAGAGGGTATCCTCCACATAACTGCAAGTTGTACTAACTGTGTGAAGTTTAGATGACATCGACTTTTTAAGCAGACGAAAATTACCTAGAAGGCGTTGGAAAGATGTGACCAACCTTTGTTGCACTTTCACGTGCCTCGTTTGCAAGAAAGGCACGAGTCCAGAGCAACAGGGGGCGACGAAAACACGTTCTGTCCATGGAAGGTTTTGTCAGCATGTTCCCCCCCTGAGAACACGCCGCCTCGACCAATATTCTGGTTTGAGTGGAAATGATTTCGAATTAAAACTAAATTTGGGAATTGCTAAGCTGTATTACATCGATTTCAAACTCACTCCGTTACCTCTGTAAGAACCCCCGTCTTAATATCGTAGGCAAGCCCGATAATCTGCGTTGTGGACTTGATCAACGGAGATGCTTTGAGGATTGCAACGTCCTCCCGAATGCTACTTTCAATCCTATCAAGAATCTTTAGCTTTAAGGAACATTAAATATTTCTTCAAAACCTACCCGTCTTTAATCTCCCCAAACTTCATATCTTCAATCGATGCCTTTTCACTTGGAGCCATCTCGACCAACGCCTTCTTGACTTCAGCATCGTGGAAATGAGTCATCCCGCAGTCTGTATGATGCATGACTACGATGGTGGCGGGGTTTCCAATCGTCTGCAAAACGGCCAGTGTGCGAATGGCATCGAAAGCTCTGCCCCCAGCGTTCCTGACCATGGTCGCTTTCAAGGTTGCGTCGATCCCAAAGATTTGATATGGGTTGAGGCGGGGATCAGCGCATGAGAGAATCACGACGCCTTGCCCAGAAGCACGAAGTGCCAACGCCATCTGCATCAAGCCCGGCGGGGATTGATAAGTTGATGCAAACTTGCTTTGGAAATGTGAGCACTAGTTCATCGGGACGTACCGAGTTCACTTACACATTACGCGCCAGCATCTGGACAAGCGGACCGGTAATCATTTTACAATTGCTTGTTGCGCTGGATTCAGAGTGTGTTTCGTTTGGATTGGTTTCAAGTATTGGAGGGAACAGAAAATGTTTGGCGTACTTGATGTATTGGTCTGAAATCGATTTTGAGTGAGCAGAGGTAGATGATGTGGGAATGAAGGGGATATTTGTATGAAACGCTGAAGTGCATTAAGAGCGGAGAACGGTATGTTTATGGCGATGACAGAGGACAAAAGTTGGAAAATAAGAGATATCAATTGGCACTTCCATTTCCTAATCACTGCATGGTGATTTCTAACCAGATCAGAGTCAACTCCATGCGGGGAGGAAGCCGCAGATACACCTTGTATTGGATATCGTCAAAACGGCCGTACCATTGCTGTGCATATGATTGGTTCCAGTGGTATTGAATATAACGTTTTTATTGGCCAGCAAAGAGAATCAATTATGCGTCAGCATGCAATGCTGCATTTCAACTTTAAGCGGCGCGCATACAGATTCGCTAACTGAAAGGAGCGTTTGGAAGAAAGATTACTCATACTGTAGAACTTCCAGATGGAGGATTAATCTGCCTACATTCTTCATACGGCCGTGGGGATATGATGAACAGCAGAGCACTGCGTATACTGTCGCGCAGGCGATCGGAGCATGAAAAGCCACAGGCTACGTCAATTAACCCCAAATACCGAGGCTGCTCGAGGCTGGGGATACGGATCAAGAAGTTATCGCAAATTCCATATGCTTCAACAAAGCGAGGATTCCCATAGTCTCGGGAGATGGAACGTGAATTTCCCACGTACTATCTTTTTAAGACCCGGGACAGATTGGCAGACATTTCTGATGTTGGAAACGTTCTGCAAGTCGCAACCCATGATGCTTCACCCAAAGTCCCACCCGGATGGTGACTGATAGCTTGCAACTTTTGATTCGTTCACCCGCCGTTTCATTGTGCTCTGAAGCGCACGTAGCCTTGCTCGAGCTTTCTTTAACTTTGCATATCGTTGCGATGCCGGATTATGGATGGGGAGCACCACACCCGTGGTACGTCATCTCGGATTTTCCAAGCTTATTCGCGTTATTCTAGCATGAGCAAGCACGGAAGGGAACCGACGCGACAGGGATGGAATATCCAAAGTCTCCTTGTGGAAGTGAAAGGAAAATAAGTAATTATTTCCTCGCTGTATGCAAATGGGCTAGAACTTTGGAACTGGCACGATGGAAACGCGTCTTCGTAAATGTATGCGCCCGTAATGACTAAGCAGCCTCGGAAAACGAAATCATCAGAACCTGGACAATTCTCTGGTCCCAAAACACGATACAACAGATACAGACGAGACGAACGAAACGAACGATACGATTCCATCAAAGCGAACTTAACCACGGTGCCGATGATCCACGAACCTCGCGCTGCACTTGATCCTGTTTCTGGGCACAGTTGCATACGAACGGCGCCAAAATCATGGGCTGATCATAACAACGACGCTCTCCTGCGACCTCGCGAGATGTGTCCACAGTATCGCGGTATCTCCCAGCTTCTGCAGAGATGAATATTATCGCCAATGTGCACCCCGATGGCAGTCACTCGCCTGCAACTACATGGACTCGAGTGCGAATTTTGCGAAGAGGGAGGCGCATACTCCGATGGGGCAGATACTCTCCCAACCTATATGTTTATGGGGAGTGAATGGAAGGCCCGATTTTACGGGCCAAAGTATAAGCAGCCAGTGCTTGCAAGTTGGGGAGCATACTGTGGGGTAGTGACTCGGTGGCTGGTTTTACGAGTAATTCGAGTCATGAAGTTTGTGATTTCCTTCTTTACTCGGTCAACCTGACGTCAATGACTTGGTAAAATTATTGACTCTCTGTTATTTATTCAACCGTCATAGTTCTAGGCCGCCGGCGTAACTCTCAAGTTACCTACAATACTGCCGCTTTCCCTGCCTGCGACCTTTCGGCAGCGGAGTCGTTTTTCTCTCTCTATCATAGCTTGGCATTCAGTGGTGTCCTGCGCAACTTTACGGGGAATGACGGCGAACAAATTGCAAAATGTGCCGAAAGCCAAGAAAAGGCTCCTTCTCTATCAACTCAGACGCCCCCGCAAAATTGTCCCGACTCCCACTCCCGTCAGTTGAGCCAAGGAGAAAGAATGAATACAAACAGCGGGCAAAGAGTGGAGGGCGGAGGACCTAACGGCGTAGGAGGCTCAACTTCGGGGGTAGTTCCTTGGTCCACTTTATCCTTCTTCCGGGGAGCGGGGCTGGATGGGTTGGAGTCGCGGGGAGCTGAAGCTTCGGTCCTTTTCTCCTCACGTGTGTCGGCCTCTGCAGTGCGATAGTTCCCCACAGCCCCATTCCCCATTTTTCAACCTACTTCTCTCCCCTGCTTCGCCCCACGCAAGCTCAGAGCTTCAACCGTTTCTACGGTACACCGCGGGTGAACTTCGGCCGCCGGTCTGTTTACTCAAGGTTTTTTGATGGCTTCGTACGTCTGATGTCGGCCCAAGACTGGATCTGCATAGCTCATAGATTTTTGTCCGAAATGCTTGGGTCATCCCATCTTTCTAGTCAGGTCCACTTGAGCTTCCGTCATTTGTGTTTATGGGGAGGCTTGAGGCAAGAAGTATAAAGAGAGGGCCATATCGCTGTTGTTGCGGCAAGCGCAGACCTCAGCCCGAAGTGTTTCTCACATCTCAAAATGCTTTCATCCTTGCTGCCCCTAGCGGCCTTGGTTGCGCCCGCCTTCAGCATTGTGCAACCATGGAACACTACAATCCTGGGACAATACGGTCATGTTCCGCCAATCTATCCTTCACGTAAGCTCCCAGCCCGATTGAACGGTTACAGAGACTGACTCCTTGGGTAGCGAATGCAACTGGCATTGGATGGGAAGATGCAATTGTCAAAGCCCGATCATTTGTCTCCCAGCTGACACTGGAGGAGAAAGCAGACATGGTTACCGGAACCCCTGGACCCTGTATTGGAAATATCGTGGCAATTCCCAGGCTTGGGTTCTCTGGCTTGTGCTTGCAAGATGGCCCGCTGTCGGTACGAATCGTCGATTATGCCAGTGTTTTCCCTGCCGGAGTTTCAACAGCGGCAACTTTCGACCGGAACTTGATGCACCAGAGAGGGTTGGCCATGGGAGCAGAGTTCAGAGCAAAGGGAGCTCAGATCGCACTTAGGTAAGCCTTCCGATTCTGGCTTGTTTGGCAAATATTCTGATTTGATAGCCCGGTTGCTGGACCGCTAGGAAGGTCTGCTTATGCGGGGCGAAACTGGGAGGGCTTCTCTCCGGACCCATACCTAAGTATGCCAAAGTTCTTCGAGATGAAATTCTGCTAACCTTCAATAGCTGGTGTAGCAATGGAAGAAACTATCGCCGGTATTCAAAAGGAAGGTGTTCAAGCTTGCGCCAAGCACTGGATCGGCAACGAGCAAGAGGTGAGTAAATTGAGACCTCGCTATGCTGCACTGCCTTCATTGCAAGTACATTGCTGACCCTATTCCTCAGACTCAGCGGAACCCGAATTACAGCAAAAATGGAACCATCATCCAGGAATCAATTTCATCCAACATTGACGATCGAACAATGCATGAGTTATACATGTGGCCATTTGCGAATGCTGTCAAGGCTGGCGTAGCTAGTGTCATGTGCAGTTACAATCGGCTCAATGGTTCTTACGCTTGTGAGAACTCGAAGGCACAGAATGGCCTTCTGAAGGAAGAGCTAGGCTTCCAGGGATACATTATGTCCGACTGGGGAGGAACTCACTCCGGGATGAGTTCAATTGAAGGCGGCCTCGACATGGATATGCCCGGTGGCCTCGGGCCTTACGGCACAAATCCAGGCCCGGCTTCTTACTTTGGGGGAAACATTACTGCCGGGGCGAATAACGGAACGCTCGAAATTTCCCGACTTGACGACATGATTATTCGAATCATGACACCTTACTACTTTCTCGGTCAAGATAAGGATTTCCCTTCTATCGATCCCGCGACCGCAGATTTGAATACGTTCTCACCAAAGAGCAAATGGTTCAGAGATTTTACGCTGAATGGAACACGCAGCCGAGATGTTCGAGGAAATCACGGAGAGCTGATTCGAAAGATGGGTGCGGAGGCCACGGTTCTGCTCAAGAATGTCAACAAGACTCTGCCCCTCAAGGCTCCAAAGTCAATTGCCGTGTTTGGAAACGACGCTGGAGAGGACACCCAAGGCTTCTACAATCAAGTTGACTTTGAGTATGGAACACTTAGTGTTGGTGGTGGTTCCGGAACAGGTCGCCTCACTTACCTTGTGACACCTCTTGAAGCCATAAAGGCGAAGGCCGAAGGGGCCCTCGTCCAGCAATTCTTGAACAACACCTTGGTTGCAACTTCAAACATATCGGACTTGGTTGTTCCGACGCCGCCTGAAGTTTGCATTGTTTTCTTGAAGACCTGGGCCGAGGAAGCTGCCGATCGTTTGTCTTTGGATCCAGATTGGGACGGGAACCAGGTGGTTGAGAGTGTGGCAGCATACTGCGCCAACACTGTCGTGGTGACTCATTCGAGTGGTATCAATAACCTGCCATGGGCTGACCATCCAAATGTCACGGCGATTCTGGCTGCTCACTACCCTGGCGAGCAGTCTGGAAATGCGATCGTTGACGTTCTTTACGGCGATGTCAACCCTTCTGCAAAGCTGCCTTACACCATCGCCTTGGAGAAGGATGACTACAATGGGCTTCCCATCACCGCTGTTAATTCTACAGATCCAAACGCGTGGCAAGCAAACTTTGAAGAGAAGCTCGAGATCGATTATCGCTACTTCGATGCGCAGAATATGTCCGTTCGCTACGAATTCGGATTTGGTCTCTCATACACAACATTCGAGCTCTCGAATTTGAAGGTTGCGAAACTCGCTGATCAGGTCCCAGCCGCCGTCAACGAAGCAACCGCGCCTGGCGGCAAACCTTCCCTTTGGGGCAACGTTTACTCAGTCACTGTCAACGTCACGAATTCCGGGGAGTTGGGCGGAGCTGCCGTCCCCCAGTTGTATCTTACTGTCCCTGGACCTTCGGGCACACCCCCAAAGCAACTCAGAGGCTTTGAAAAGGTCTTTTTGGAAGCTGGAGCGTCGAGCACTGTTACATTCAATTTGATGCGGAGAGACTTGAGCTATTGGGATGTGGTGTCGCAAGACTGGGTTGTGCCAGCTGGAGAATTTGGCGTGAGTGTCGGATTCAGCAGTCGAGATATTCATCTTACTGGCTCATTGACCGCGCTTTGAATTAGCTTGGGGATCAATTGATAATGACTCACGAATATAATCATACTTGGACTAGCACGTTTACTTAGCGACTGTGGTTGTTTGAGGTTGGCGTGACCCTAAGCCCTACCTTAAATTAATACTTTAGTAATGATATAATTTCACACAGCATTCAACTATTCAATCTATCGCTTCGTTTTTTCAGCGCCATCATCAAACAGACCCAATCAGATTTACAGCTGACTTCAAGGCAGCATACAATAAGTCATGCCGAGGGCGAATCCCAGGGTCTGGAAACCTTCAACGAAGGTCAAGCAGGGCCGTGGACGTCCGAAAGGGGATCCAAACCAAAGGCCAGAGTCGCAGTACGCATGCATCAATAGATGGTCCAACCAAGACACCTAGTAGAATGACGACCAACCCTCAGAATACACCCCTCTCGTCGGGCTTGGAGAGGCGATAACTGACTCCCGCATCACGAAGAAGCGACGAAGAGGGGCGAAAAGATCCAAAGTAGGGTCGTTGACGAAAAATGGAAAGAGAAGGACGAAAATCTTAAAAGATAAACGTTTGAGGAGGAGCTCTCAAGATGTGCGCCGAAAGTAGCAGACAGATTCGGAGGATGAGGATGGAGACTTCGAAAACTTTGAGGATCTAGACTCGGATGATTCGCAGACACCGCCGATGAAAAAGTCGAGATTGAGGTCCGTGTATTCCGTCCCAAACTCTTCGGCAAAGAAATTCCAGGAGCTTCCACTCTCGCTACTGGAGGCTTACTTCAACCCCAGCTTAGATAGGTTCGTGATTTCTGGACCGGCATCGAACATTATGCCCACCTCTAGAGCTGCGCCTCTTTCAAGCGACTATGAGCCAGTTTACCTTCCCTCTCAAAATGCCTATGAATCGGATCTCGAGTCACTATTCATACCGTCCAGAACGGGAAATTCTCTATCTATTTCCTCGGAAACTTGATATACCGGCATTCATCTCTCGTCTCGAGAACCAAGTTTTGCAACACTTAGCGGTTACGTGGCCTACGGCTAAGGGATGGTATACTACTACTTCAAGGCCGGGTATTGCAAGCATCGTGAAATTTTTTAGATTAGAGACTGTTCATATTGTTGAAGGGTGAGTCGAGGGTATGGAGGATGCTGTGGATCGTACCACGAGAGAATTTGACCTTGAACTTGTAGACATGCGAGAAGGTCGAGCGCCGCCGAATGTTGGTGCTTTCTGGGACCCTGAGGATCCTCCGCCACCACCAGCCGATTGGGTATCAGGATGCTTTCAAGAACCCAGCGGGAAGATTTACGAGAGCTCAAACATGGAAGCCGAAGGAGACTGGCAAGCTCCAAAGATCTTCGGGAAACAAGTCAAGCGGGCGGTAGTTGGCTAAACGGATTCTTCTGAATGCCTCGATGAAAATAATTCCTCCGATGGATGGTATTTTTAAGATGACCAAATATCGAGCAACACATGGTATAAGAGCTTTCAATTTATCACTATTGATCAATCCCTTTTAGTCCCTAAGGCGAAAGTGATCGACTACCCGCTGTCATATCTCATAACACAAAAACCCCCAGATACTTCCCCTTTTCATGAAAACAGTCCCACTAGGTTACCGAGAGAGTACGGTGCGCGAAACCAAAATCAAGCAAGATCTTCAATTGCGTCAATGAACGACTCCCAGTAGTCATCATCTTCCTCGTCCTCGTCATCATCGTCTTGTTCGGCATAAATTTGCCCCTGCAACTTCACCACTGCGACCTTCGAAGTCACGCCAGTTTTGTTCTTGAGTACGAATTGATTGTCGCTCTTATTCCACTTCTCTTGAGGTAGAAGCTGAATGTCAATTCTCTCCCACTGTGCAGCCCAGCCTCTTGTGCCAGGATATTTTCCAGTCTCGTGTATGACCGCGCCAGAAATATGTTTTGACGGCTCTGGCACATCAATACCGAAGACAGGCTTCACATGTTCGCTGACGGAGGATCGTCGAATCGCAGTGACTCCCGTTGGGTCGAAAGGGGCTTGAAGGCCAGCCACGAACGACTGCTTGCTGCTCAAACTAGTCCATGTTGCATGAGTCATAAGAATGAGTCCTGTAAGAAGCCAAACCTGTGGTGGAGGGTGAGGTGCGAGGGCTGCAGCGGCGGAGAGGTGGGAAGCCAGCCATTTCTTCGCTTCGGGTGATTTGAGGGTCACTTCGTTGAAGAATTTCTGGGGACTCCACAAGTTAGCTTTAGCATCCGCGAACACGCAAAGTATGCTTTACTCCTTGATCTCCAATCGAGTGCTTCTGGGTGCGGCAACTACTCGATACCTAACGCCATCCTCGTCTGCGGAATCCTCATCGTCGCCGTCTTGTAAAGCGGTACCCAAAGTGAGGGCGTAGTTCTCGAGTGGTACAACTCGGGCCCAATCGGGAGGAGGCTCGGAGATACTGGGAGGAGTCAGCTATGCAAGTACCTGTGAATTGTATTTGTACTCTGTATATGTAGTTTCGTTGTAGGGTTCGAAGGATTGAGGAGTCTTGGTGTTGTGGACTAGATTTCCGAGATGGAGCTTCCTCGCATCGAGTCCCTCATTGTACGTGATGTATGTGACTCGTTTGGCAGACATAAAGACTTTCGCACTGGCGATGGATTTTATTCAGTAGGCTGAGACCCAAAATTTTTGGGTTGAGGTTTGATGTCGCGTTGTTGAAGCTTCTAATGATCAGGAGATACCCCGCCTCCCGCTTCCCCGCATTTCAAATGATCACTAGGCGACCAATCAAATTAGCATCGTTTATTCTTTCCTGTCACTTCATGGTCACATGGAAATTATCAGTTTCAGGCAGTTTTCAATCAAAATTAACGTCATTCAACATCAAAATGTTGGGCCCAGAATTTCAAAGTTACAATGTCCTGCCCAGTTGGATCGGGTCATTCTTGTTGCAGATTGGTCAGGCCCTTGGGAGATAATCGGGAAAATTACTGTGACCACTAGCTTGGAACCATTGAATGGGGTCGCCGTACATTAAATTGCCTCATTTCCAACCTTCGGCTTGCGCGTAACGATAATGCTCGTCAGACCATCACACAATAGTGAGTTTGTGTATTTATGTGTTATGTCTATTTTTAACTAATCTAAACACCCTGGCTAGTCAAATACTCTGCGCTGAATGGATAGTCAGTGTAGCCAACTGCACTACTCGTATAGAAAGTACTACGATCGTGAGACCTAAGCTCCAGACCAGCCTTGATCCTGTACACCAGATCTGGATTTGCGATGAAATAACGCCCAAAGATAACTACAATTCTCTTGTCGGAGTACCTCTTATCCACAAGTTCTTGTGCCTCTGCTGGCGTGTAGCCACCTGCAACCAGAATGGGACCTGGCCAGATGTTGTAGGCAAAGTCCAATCGTTCACTCCCGTCATGATCTTGAGCTCCAGAAATCCTGGACTCCACCAAGTGCAGATATGCCAGACTGAAATGAGCAGCCTTTCTTATTGTGTCGGTAAATTGAGGAATTGGATCCTCCATTCTCATTCCTTGGAACGGGCTCCATGGGCTGAGGCGCAGTCCAACACGCTCTGCACCCACAACGTTGACGACTACCTTCAAAATCTCGTTGACAAAGCGAGATCTGTTTTCCACACTACCACCGTACTCATCGTCGCGTTTGTTACTGGTGTCTTGGATGAACTGATCGATGAGGTAGCCGTTTGCGCCGTGGACTTCAACGCCGTCAAATCCTGCGTTGATTGCATTCTTTGAGGCAGCAGCGAAGTCTCTTATCGTTTGTTGGATCTCTTCAATGGTCATGGAACGCGGTACTGGTGTGCCTTCCTCGATCGGAATAGCGCTGGGTCCCACAATGCTCACACCGTCCTTCTTAGCCACTTCAGCATTCCCAGCACGGCCCATAGCGAATATCTGGCAGAAAATAAAGCATCCTTTACGATGGACTTCATCCGTGATTTCTCTCCAGGTATCTACCTGCTCTTTGTTCCAAATTCCAGGTGCTTTAGGAAATCCGCCACAAGCTGCTAGAGATACGAAGGTTCCCTCGGAGATGATCAAGGTACCTGGCACAGACGCACGTTGGCTGTAGTATTCTTTCATTAGAGATACAGGCACATGGTCATCGGTCTGCAGGTATCAAAATTAGCATTGCTCAATTAAGGAATTTCTTGACACTTCGCAAGTTTCACCACTTGTTTGACAAACCAAGAGCCCTCGAGTGGATCAAAGGATGCATCAAAACCTAGGAAACGTTCAGATCAGAGGATATAACGTACAGCACGCATGCGAGTGAGTGGGGCCATCCCAATCCGGTGCTTTAGTTCGATGTTGCCGACTTTCAGCGGCTTGAAAAGTCGTTGTTCTGCCATAAGGAATGTTTTAGAATGATGTGGCCCGGGACACTTCAAAGAGAAGAGTTATGTGTTGATACTATAGGCGTCTGGAACTCCCACTGACAAACACATGAGAAGTTTTGGATCTTTATATGGATTTTGTGGAAAGGTTACTACTTGGCTCGAGGACTCGGTGACTGAAAAATCTTACAAATAAATTTGGATACCGAGGTCCGCAAATTATTTTTCCGAAGGAGACATACTTCCTATGATAGAATTGAGGTACTTCTGGTTAGAGAACCTTAATGATCTAAACCTAGGAGATTGAATTGTTTCCGGATGAGGAAAGAAGGTATTTCCTATTTAAGAAAGGAGGTGCCCCCAAAAGAAGATTAGGGGCTCGCTTCGCAGGATCCTCGGCGAATAAGCGGGTCTTTTCGCTCTGATTTCTAAGCAAATCAGAAAGGGGCGAGATTTTACTTCCGAGCCCACTCATACACTGCTCTCAGACATCGATGTAAGAATTTTGAAGCCCATGTTTCTGTTGGAGGCATCTCCGTATCTTGGAAGTGTGCCATGTCTTGACTGTAGCAGGGAAAGCGGGCCGCGCGGCAATCTCTTACCAACAAACGTGCGCAATGGAGTTCTCTACTCGGACCTCCGGAGGAATTGACAATGACTGTTTCCAGGGTATGTTAAGCAGATGCGAGGGAAATCCAATTATTAATACCTATGTCTTAGCTGGAAGCTTTCGATTCGTACCCATGCAAGTTTCTGGGGAGGGGAATAAGAAGGTCGCAAGACGCCTAGCCCGTTCCCATGCGGTGAAGCAAGCACTCCAGAACAAGCGGAGATTAGAGCAGCAGTCAAGTAACAACTTTCGTTCAACCACTGTGAATAACAAAGTCAGGAAGGCGGGCTTTGATCCAGCACAGCAGGGAATTCCGGCTCTGTCGCCATTTGCGTTGTCTGCCAGCACGCTAGATCCTTTCCAAACACTTGCAGTGGATTCCTCGAGATTGCAAACATTCCTTGGCAACTGTAAGATCGTCCGAATTGTAGAAAGTATCCTTCACTGAGCTTACCGTAAGTGATGCAGACAAAGCTAGGCAGGCATCTGAGCCTGTCTTCAGTATTACAGAGGAGCTTGCATTCCAGAGCTTTCACTCTGTCTTTCGAACCGGTCTTGTTGATCCCGCTCTGCTGAATGCCGCCATGCTTTCGTTCGCCTTTGCAGTGAGTGGGGGAAATATTGATCAAGAATGTCTCAGGTATCAAAGCCAGGCAATTGGCCGCGTTCGTGAGAAAATGGGGTCGCTGGATGAGGCGACTTCAGAATCAACTATCGGAGCTATCTTGCTCCTAGCCGGCGTGGAGGTTCGTAGAGCCCGCTCATTTGAATTAAATATCTGTATCTGATCTATGATGGTTCAGGCATGCCTTGGGATGAAATCCCGAGTTGAGCTCCACATGGGGGGAGTGGAGCTGCTTCTTGGAATTTGTAAAACGAGGAGTGTTTATCTCAGTGGCGGAATCAAACGGGCTATATTCTGGTAAGCATGGAAATTGCACCGTTGTAGGACGTCTTGTTAACTCTTATCACAGGCAGGATTTGAATTCTTCGATTCTAGTGGGGTCTAAACGAATAGTCGACCACACAACCTTCGCCGAGCTTCACTGGTCAAGAGATCCATTCTCCGCCGCTTTCTATCGGCTTCCACCAGGGTTTCAGAACATGTCGCACCTAACCAAGGATTTCATCGAAGTTCTTAAGGACATAAACGCCTTAAATTGTATTCGAGACCTCCGCCGGTTCTCAAAACGTGATGTTATGCAGATGGCGCATCTCAACAATCACACGGCTTGGATACAGTCTAGGCTCGTGGCCTTACCGAATCCCTCTCTACTCCTCGAGTGTTGTCATCTGGTGGCGTATCTTTGCTCAGTCATGCTGTGTTGCACAGTCTGGTGTGGATTGGTCGTACCAGTAAGTGCACTACAAATTCTCTTTCGTCCGATGCTGTCTTGTTTGATATTTACCAAATGTTACCCATCCTTCTTGATGGGGCGTTAGTATATATCCTCAATGCTGATTCTATAGGCCCATATTTCTTCCAAATTACTCTACAAATTACAACAATCAAACGATGATTCCAAGTGGGATGATAACCCAGACTTGCTTCTTTGGCTCATTGTCATTGGCGGAGCATTTTCCCCGCCAGGAATTGTGCGCTCCAATTTCACAGTACTACTTTGCTCCGACAAGACGAGAAGATTTGAAAATCGATCTAAATCGTGGCCGGAAATGCTTGCCGTCTTGGAGCAGTTCATTTGGTCACAGAAAGCATTCGGGTTACCGGCCAAAGCGTTTTGGGAAGAGAGTTCTATCTGGAATGAATGAGGAGTATTAGCAGGGCTTGTTATACCTTGTTATATATTCACTCTTCCGCCATTAAATGCCACCTTGAGCGAATCTACAGCTGTCAATGGCGTGGGAACGAATGCAATCCAGAGAGCTCTATCTCAGCTTCAATCCCAATTCCCGCTTGCCAAAGGTCGGGTTTTTCTCAAACGCCCATGTTATTCAATCCGAACCTAACGGGAAGCACATTCTCTAAGGACTGAGAAGCTGGAAATTTTCTACTCTATCCGTGCAGGCTATTTTGTGCTCAATTTTGAAGTTACGTGAGAACTTACGCAGTCTTTACTATTTTCCATTCCGGCAAGTGGTGTAAGACTTCGGAGTCTGGTAATGAGAGCCTTCATAACTGCATTGTTATCCTTGTTGGTGCTCTGCTAGTCTATTTCTATAATCACCTTGATGGCCTTATAAGCTCTGTATACAATATATTGGTTATTGATATTCAAATAGTCCTCTAGCATCCCATATCTCACATAATCATAATTCTTAGTACAGAAAACTGTTGAATCCAGTCTCAGCGACCGCCTACCGTCTATAAAGACAATATGATCATATCCTCTCTAGTTTGTATTCGCTGTACCTAGGTACTACTTCTGAACTCTATCTCACAGCTGCATATAAACATTTTGCTTCTCAACCGATGACATCCACCGCAAATCTCCATGATGCAGCTTGCTTGTGCTTGACTAAAGCTTTGCTTGCCGCTCCCGGCTCATTGAAGTCGGCAGCGAACGCGTAAAGTGGTAACACTAAGATGTCCCCATACAGCACAGGCTCTTGTAGGTCTTTCACATGCGTATAGTTGATTTCTCTTCCCGCCGCATCGCTCAATCCCGCGTACACAACTGTTGACCAACCCTTGGGCCCAGATATACTTAGAACGTCGTTGTCGCGAATAGGAGCGCCAATGGGGCGGTCTGCCATGGTAGACAAGATTCGGTCAATCATCGCCCAGAGAACAGGGTGGTTGGGGCTGGAGGCAAGGGTCCACATAGCGAATTGTACTTGATACGCAGCACCAGACACAGACGTGGGGACGTCAGTGTCTGCCTCAATCCCAACGATCAACTTCGCCTTCTGGGCGTACTTTTCAGGAACCCACTGGGAAACCGGGCGCAGCATGGTCGTATCGGCATCAGAGTAAACCCCTCCTTCAACTGCAAGCAGCAAGTAGCGTAGGAAGTCGGCGCGGAGAACCCGCCGCGACATGGCGTGGTACAATGAGAGTATGTTTTTGTATTCTGGAATTTTTGATAGAGTGGTGATGAATGAGAGGGCCCCAGGACCGTCGATAGCAGTGTAGGCGTGCCCAGCTGAGTTTTGAATGAAGCTATGGCAAGAATTCTTGTAATATTCTGGGGCAGTACTCAAGGAGTCGAGCCAAATTTGCCATACCTACCTCCAGGAGGACAAACCTCTCCAGCGACCTCGGAAACATATTGTAAGGAATGAGGCAGACTATTGGAATGATGGACAGAAAGCCACTAGATGCAGGGATGGTATCGAGGCCGCCAAACCCATTACTGGTTACGGCTATTGGGTTTCATGCAAGGGGGCGTGAAAGCCGAGGGTTGTCAGAGCCTCCGAGACCCTATGAACAGTCTCCGTAATCAATTCTCAAGAGAAACCTAATTTCGTCGTGCCCAGAAAATCTCCGAGGAACACAATGGCAGCTTTAGAGCCGTCCAGGATGGCTTCCCAGGTGTACACGCCCATCGATTCCGCCAATAGCGAGATCAGGCTCTTGAAGATTCAGCCAGCGAATAAGGAATCTGATGAAACCTAGTGTGGGTTTATAACCCCTCAATTCAATGAGCACCTGGGATACGAAGCCCTCTCCTATACGTGGGGTGGTCCGGCTCCCGGTCCTGGCGAGGTTAGTCTCCTCAAATTTCAACCTTTCCGGTTTTTGAGAATTTATTCGTGTCCCTTCTCAGGCTACGGCAAACTTCCAAACCTAGAACGATTTGGATCGACGCAATGTATATCAATTAAGGCACGGATGAAGAGGTGGCTCGAGAACGAGAACAGCAAATATTCCTGATGAAGCAGATGATTATACGAACAAGTTTGGCAAATCCAGCTCTAAACTCACTTACACAACAGTGGTGTCCACGATCACCCTCGATGTTTCCGCACTCGTGCTCCAAACCTCCTCGAACCCGACCTGAACTGCCTGCAACCCCGCTCCTCCAACCCAGGTCTGAGTCCCCGCAAAAACCGTGTACTCACCCACCGTCCCGAGCCTCTCTAAGCTGCCCTCACTCTCTGTAGTTCCCGTACACTCGATATTAAAGATGTTGGATGGGCTTTGTTGACAGGCCAAACCGGGGCCCTTCTGATAGAACACCACATCCAACGTCTTCGCATGCTTGACGATCCGAGTCAATGCTGCAGCCGAGAGCTTGAGCGTAGTGTTCAAGACAAAGGAAGTGTCATTGATGATGGTTACCGTTTCGGCGATGCTTAAGTTTGATTTTGCCACGAAGATGGAAGGGAAGAGCGGGTAAGAGTATTCGTTTTGCACGATGATAGCGGTGGTTGAAGAAGTTATGTTATTAGAAAAGCAGTAGGATGAGAAGTTTCCGAAAAAAGGGGCATCTATAGAGAAGAACGAACCGCAGGTACCTGGAAGCTTGGTGAGTACGTGCGTGGAATGGGGGAGAGGGCAGGAAGAATAGCCGGAGTAGGAGCAATTACTTGGGGCACTGCCCTTTACGGTGGGAAGAGGTAGAGTAGAAAAGGTGCCGGTAGGCCCATTCGACGTGGCGAATGTGTACGAGAGTGTTGGTGGAGTGGGACAAGTCAGCCCAAGGTCACAGAGATACTGAGACTTATTAGCTCTCTAATTGAAAAATGATGAGAAATCTGAGAATTACGTACTCTGATATTCCCAACTATCGACAGTGTTCCATCGGGCTCGAGTTCATAGTCGTAACGCATAATCTTCCACTTCTGGGGAACGACGGGCTCTGAGAGAGTAACAGCTGCGGGCACAGTGTCTATCATTCGCTGAAAGATGTATCCGCATTTGGTGTGGAAGTTGTCTGGAGATAAGAGGCTTGAAAAGAATTTAGTTGGAAACGTGGGAAACTTGGGAGCAGGTTTATATACCTCTTTATGGTAACATTACTATCTGACTGAAAGAGACGAAGGTCAGAACGAGTAGTAATATTACTTCCAATCACGAGTGGGCCGCCGCATTTGCCAGTACCAGTCAAATACTCTGCGATAACAGTATTATCGAAAACATCAGGGGTTGAGTCGAAAGCAGAAACGCCATCAGTACTTCCATGGTCAGCAAAGCAGCGCCGTTAGCCCGAGGGTTTCTCACTTATTTGTAGTCACAACAACTTCGCCGACTATATAGAGTTAGTATTAGCAAACTGCATATGGCGCAGTTATCTTTCCCCAAATCCAAAATGTGAAACATACCAATATCCGGGAAGTTTACATGATGAACGCCACCAAGTGAGTGGCCGCAGGCTCTGTGGATGTTCAGTCCCGCACTCGACGACTAGAGAAGATGAGAACTTACACCGCAGTGATTGCCTCAACCTGGTTGAACCCGGCTTTCTCAAAAGTTGCCAGGGTTGTATTTAGGTCCTGTAGAGAATATTAGTGCTTAATTGAGGCCTTTGACTTGTCTGGCAAACTGTGAATGCCTCTGGCACACCCCCTGGTCCTGCTTTGGTTGCATCGATTCTTCCAACCTTTAGTTCAGTTGCTGCATTCAATCCACTACATATCCTGAGAGACATAATACCGCCCTAAGAATGTTAATGTGCACTCGGTGCTCTCCCTGGGAAGCTTCATACCAGAGCAATAATGTCAGCCAGCGAGACGTATGCGCTGACGAACTAGAGTTGGTAAGTGGGCTTCGGGCCCCGAAATTTTAAGATGAACTCCAGACATACTACGTTGAACTACTCGAGTATTAGCGTACCAAGTAACTTTGGGTTCTGCAAAAATGCTTACAAAGGTAAGGGTATCGTTGATGAAATGCTTTCCAACATTCTCAGGGTTCTTTGACTCAAATCCGATCGAAGCGTCAAGCCCACTGCTCCACATCAGCCCGGTTCCTCTGCCATCCTCTTCCTAACTCCCAACTAGAAGCACATACCCAGTTCCTGCGGCAATATCGGCGGTAACGAAGTCGTGAAATATGAGTCGAACCCATTCGGCAGAGCTCTGCTCACCCGTGTTCGGCGGTTCCGAAGGCGGCAATGAATCGACCTCATCAATAAAGTGATTGCATGGAATTATGGGTGTTGTGAAAGGCGAAGCCTGTTCAACTAGTATAAATTCCATAGCATCAACTCTTTCAGACAGAGCGATCCCTCGACGGGCAGCATGAACCCTAAGGCCCATACAGTAGATGAATACTAGGCAAGTGAAAAGCGTTGCAAAGGACATCTCTAGAAAGATTCTTGCAGAGCGAGAGATTAGATGCGAGTCGAATTGAAACAATATTAGCAGATTAGAGTGAATGAAAGGGTAAGATGAAAGGCCCTATTCAAGCAGCAATAAGAATAACTAAACCCCTTGATGATGTCGGGCGTGCTTGAGAGACACTATTGGAGACGGGGGATCTTCTAGCTCTCACGATTCCCGTAAGCATGTGGCCGGGCACAATTAAGGCGCACAATCATAAGATTGGATTTGTGAGCAATTCCAAGTTGGTGAAAAATTGATGACGAAAACGCCCAGTTGCAGTCCCCGGCCGTCTTCTATGCCGATCCGTACAGCATGACCTCTTACTATTATTAGTCATTTTATCCTTGAAGGGGACAGAGGAAGGGAGTACAGAGAAGTGGCGTGTGTATATCTAGATCGAAAATGTCACAGACAGCTAAACTTGACCGTGAGTTGGTATAACATAGTCTTCCTTGGAGGCATCCACCCTGACAGCACTCTCTGTCTGACTGCTTGCGTTTCGTGCTACGAGGCGTTATTGTTGCTCCGATTAAGCAGCCAAGCCTGAGTCATTAGTCATTGACAATCTATAACTATTTAACCGTCTCTGCAGGTCTTTGGCGCTCGGAAGCTTGTCAGCCCACAGTCTTACGTGCATGAGAAAGTATTGCGGGGCCGCGTCTTCCAACAGGCTTGGCTTGCAGCCCAAATGCCGGGACCGCAACCACATCGCTAAGAATCTCACAGCCTCATTCAGGTGTCAAGCCCACTCATATTCGCGAGCTTTATAGGCAAGACAATTTTCTATCATAAGATTATTTGAATGTCTATTTTAGCCATCCTAACTCCTATCCTCCAAATCGAGTGGTGATTATATAGAGAGCCCACGAACGAATATCGGCATTGACCGAAGTGTTGCATGTCACCCAAATACGATGAAACCAAATCTCTATTATTCGAGTGACCTGCTCTTGTAAATTGAACCCCTCATAAGTTTCTTCTTGGTGTTTCTATACCCCGCTTTATGCATGTAAGCATGGGAAGACTTTCGCCTCAACCTTCTACAATAGTTGTATACCCCCGGTCGATCTGTTTTATGAAGGGTAAGCCTGTACGACCGCACCAGAAAAGGGTTTCCTCTCTAATATATCCATATCTGCACCATATTCTGCAGCTACCATTTGACGAATCAAAGTCTCATAGAATTGACCTTTGCTGCACTTAGCGAAGGTGTTTTATTTTCAACTGCTGTAAGAACTTCTGTAAACGGATATTGTACTACCATGGGGACAGCATGAAAGCAATCTAAGTGGTATGCTTTACGTTCCCTGTAGCGCCTTAATATGCCTGAAAACCTCTTTTCTTTGCTACACAAGAAAGGAGTACAAAAATCTATCTCTACTAGCCGTTAATCTTTCAACTTTAACTCACTCTAGTAACTATTCGAGTTCGACATCTTCAGCTTATTTATAGACAGGGAAAATTGTGAGAATGGTTTATAAAACAGTTAGAGAAACTGGGCTTTTGCCCTTTGCAGTTCCATATTCTAAGCTGAGAGAGGGTCGAGTGAACTTTGCCATACAACCACCCAAACAGGAAGGAGAACTATGCTGCCCCTCCATCGGATCGGTTCTCAATATAAATTTGACTGATTCCGGAATATTGCCTGCTAGGATCTCCCGCATAAATTAAACGTTACATACATATCATCTGATGATGATTTTTGAGCTGTCAATCTGACGCGAGCTGCGTACATCCTGCATCAAACCGATATTTTGTACAGTACAACAGAAGCTTTCAAATTCCTATTTAGCCAATGAGAACCCGATTACCTCCGTAAGAACTCGGGAGATTCCAAAGTAGCATCTGCCGTGTGCCAATTAGAGCTTGTCTAAATTAACGCTGGCATTCAGACTGACGAGAGATTCGGACCGACGACAGCTGTTGTGGACTATGCAATATTACGTTACTTGAAAAGCCCTCAAATTTAAACGAGGACAATATCGGCAAGAGTTCTGTCAAGCTCGTAATCATGTTCTTGCGTCTTACTCTCCGGAAGAGTTTCTTGTAGAGAGCTTAAGTATAAATATAGCCATTCCCACCGATAACACTCTCACTATAGCTTAATTATCCACACAAAGCTGCCTTCAAACATTTCAACACAAACTTCAAACAACTCTTCCCACACTACCAACTCCATTCTTCAAGATGCGTTTCGCACCAATCTTCATGGCCGGCCTTGCCGCTGCCTCTGCTATCACTGGCAAGCGAGACAACGCTGCCGTTGGCAGTGAACAAGAGAACGCTGCTTGTAAGTAGTTCTCAGCCCTTGCTACGCTTCAATTTCTGAAATGCTACTAATATAATATGGCTCTTAGCTCTGGATGTTTCTAGCACCCAAGCGTACTGTGGAGGATATAGTAAGTAGCCATAATATCCTTGGTTTCTGTCTACTTCTTTCAGTACACACTAGGTGATGTATATACGTATACAAGTAATCATTCATTTTGCACTCACTCGAGTCTCAAATACGTGACTATTAACTTCACAATATCGCAGGCTACAGTGGATGCAGCGACGCTTGCTATAGACTCCGTTATCGCTATTATGAGTGTCTATCGTCAACCTGCCGTTGCTCCGTACCGTTTTGAACTTCAGTTTCAATCGGTGATCTAGCAAGCGATGCCTTGGATTCGGCTTGCTGAAAGGGTTACGTATCGAATTCGAATGAGAGTTGAGCATTGTCTAGTATTCATTTGATCCCCTATGCTAGGGAGCTCACCTGTGTTATTTCAACAATAGCATGGTGGGCGAAGGAGAGTGGGGGCTTGATGCACTTGGTGGTGCTGTAGGGTTGATTTCTGGGGTCTCTTTGGATAGTTGCTTTAGGAAATAAAACCACACACTGTCTTTAAAAGCCTCAAGTCGCGCCAAATTGTGAATAAAACGACTGCAATATTACAGAGGTTGAAGTCACCGCTGCGTTCTGCAGACGAATTGGCTTTCTATTTGAGCCTTCATCGCCTTGATTGTGGTAGCCGAGTCAGAAAGTATTGTGCTGGGATGATGGAACGGACGGCGTGTGAGGGCTTCTATAACCTTGTTAAGAAACTATTGCGGGGTAGCGAGATTCACGCTAAATATTACCTGGCTTCAGGACTACTTAGGCGTCGTCTGTTAGCAGATGAAACGTGGCGGCTGATCAGCCAAGCAAGAATCTCCTAAACGCGTATGTGGGATAAGATTGTCTGTATATATTAATTTGACTGCAATAGCAATAACTTCCTTAACTATTGGCAGCTACTTAAAACAAAATCTATGGCTAAAAGGTATATCTTTCCCCAGTCTCTTTACGAGCCCTGGGTTTCTATTGGAGGAAGGAATATCCCTACCCCCGAATTGTAGTTATAGATACTTTCATCAAATCATTTGTTAGGTGTGCCGGAGTGAGTGTATGACCGCGGGTAACATAGAATACCGAATAACCAACAAATTCTTTATAGAAGTATCAATATATCTTTTTGTTAGTTCAGTAGAGGACAAATATATAATGACTACAATTTTAGGTACTTCGGTCGAAGTATTCGTTAGATATTTTTGAATATATAACCAATAATAATCTGGGGCACCCAAGAATTGACAGATCCTTTACCAAAGTATCAATGCGTTTTTCTACTAATGCAATAGAACTTAAATAACCCATAATCGTAGTTATAAGTATTTTAGATAATATTGCCACGAGATATATAAAAACAAATATCCGAGCATAATCTGTCATGTATGAAACTTGACAAATCGTTTGCCAAACTACTATCTGGTCTCCTAGCAAACTCATATTATCTCAAAAATGCCAAATTGACAATTCTAGCTACTTTGGTTCGAGTATTTACTAGATATGAAAATATATCTAAATCGCTACATCGAGGCAGGTCGACTGTCTGAGAAAGCTGTTATAGAAGTATTGGCCCGTCGGTCTACCAGCCCAATAGACCCTAAAGACTCTCTGATTGTAATTATAGGTACTTTAGTTCAGGTCATTACTAGATATAACAATATACCACAATCGATACTTGCAAACAGGCTCGGCGATTGACACATATTTTATAAAAGTACTATTGCGTCTGTCGATCAACCAAATACACCCCAAAAAATACGCAGTTACAGTTGTAAGTACTTTGATTCGAGCAATATTATAATAAGATTGATTTATTATTCAATTGATAGACAAAATCCTATCAGCTCTAACTCAAAACGTATAATCTCTTATAAAAGTAGTTTTCGCGGAAGGGTAGTATTTCACAAAGTAGTCTTCTACTTCTACATTTCCATTTATATTTTTACTCGAACATAAGCAAGATAGTGGTTCGTATGTATGCCAATATAAATCGAAAAAGGTTTGAGGCAGAAATATCTCGATTGATCCTTTACCAAAGAAGTATAAACTTCAACTGTCCATCCAGTATTCTATATGGATTTTTTTGCAACTACTTTAGCGTAGTATATATAGGTATGATTTCACAATTATACCGGGGGATCATGTGGGCACCGCCGAAACGTCACCAGTACTAATCCAAAATAGGCAAACCTTTATGAAAGTAGTATTCGTCGCTGTCAGTAATTTGAATTTTATATCAAGGGTAAAAGCAATTTTCATTAGTACTTTTGTTTGCGCATTGTGCTAGAAACATACCAGGCTCAGAGATTATTCCTCTTGAGACGCCTCACCAACACTTCAAGATGTTGAGCCCCACGACCAAGTTCTGATATTCTACTTGCAATCTATGTTAAACTGTGATCCATCCCTCCTCATGGGATAAAATGCAATCGTAATTATCAATACGTTGTGAAAAATCAAGTACTGGTAAAACCCCACCCCTAGCTGATTCGGCCGCAATAGGGTATCTATGCCAACGCCGTACAACTCAATGTGGGATTGCGCAGGCCTTGAGTAATTTAAATGATCCATTCACGACGTCTTTTATATATATCTCAGTATTTGAACAACCTCCATATCCGAGCGAGGTCTGTGCTTGGAAAACCCCCCAGAAGGCGAAACTCCCCATTCACATATATATTCTCACCCCCTGGCTTACTCTCCCCATGTTAGACACTACAATAATCTTCATGCAGCCTCTGTCATCGGGTTTCATTAAACCCACTTCCGATGAAAATCCCCACAAGGTTCAAGATCTAGCGCAAATTGTCCATTTGCCTCCGCGCCTAAACCTCTCATTCCGCATTCGTGCTCACAAGCCGGCTAGTAGTACCTTTCGGATCTGTGAAGATACTAATTGTTCGAATCCTACAGCCGCAAAGTTTGCGGCTGAAGGACTCATATCAGACTTGAGACCTGACACGTGTGCAAGGCCGGATATTTTCACATCTGTTGTCTGGACGCACAATACCTCCTCGCTGAATTTGTCTTTTCCTCCCTATCTCGCTGCTATCGACCCCCCGTGCAAGAAATAAATAACTTTAGTGACATTATTCTTCGATCTGCCTACTACATTAACGTTAGTTATTAACTAGCAGTAGGAACGCTCGTTTCCAATAGCCCTACACCCAACGGCCCCCAAATTCAGCTCTTCAATAACCAGCTATAAGTTCCCCTTCCCTGCTCCAATACTGGCTCTCAGCTCAGCTTTCACTGCAGATCCATCGTCGAACTTTGTATTCCCTTTTCAGACCCCGGTGACAGGTAATCAAATAACAATTTCAGTGACAGCCGTTTCTTTTGCTTCAATGCTGATTTTGCTATCCTTGGTTCTCGGGCCTTGACTACTGGCGGCTAAGTGACATTTTCAGGGAAATCCCGTCGCTCGTCTCAAATGGCGCGTTTGCAATTGTGGACGGGATCACCCAAGCACTGTTTCTCCTCCCATTCCCGTGAAAGCCACGGTCACCCACCTAAGAGGAGGCTCGAGTGTGTTAATTGGAATGAAGACCGTTGCTTTCAGTGAATTGGGGGCACTTGGGCGTAGCGGCTGCTTCGCTTGGGAGTGTTGTTTTCTCACATAGAGGGTCCTAGAACCCTTCCATACTCCCTAGCAGGCAGTGGGTAGAGTTGGAAGTAGTAATTGCGACGGTGTCGCTTCAAGGTGTGGCAAGGATGACAGTAAAGCTGGGCTTGCTGCTTACCTGGGTGCTTATGCGTCACGGGCTGCTGGTTGTATTTTGGTTATGAAGTGTTAGATACCGGCGCGCATGGGGGGTGAAAGCCTGAAGAGATTGTAGTGATATTATCTCGAACTTTTTAGTGAAGTTTGAAAGAATCAAATATCGGAAGTGCCTAAGAGAAGATCCTTGGCGTCGGCCTTTCCTTCTCTCGTGACAAGTCTAATATGGAGTAGCACAGGGTTTTTATATCCCTTTTCGGAATCCCTTTCAGAAATTTTGGGCAAAGACGAAATCTCCATGTTGTGAGACTCGGAAATATTCTCGGGCAAAGTTGCGAGTAACCCCGACCGATTCACCCAAATCTCGCAAATGTGCTCGCGCAAGAACAACACCCCGTGCGCATCGGAGCTATGCGAGCATTGCGCGAAGACCAGTCTCTCAAGACCTTAACAATATGATTAGAAAGACGGACACTATCCTACAATCCTACATTAGCAACCAAAGCCTCATCCAACTTCCTGGTGTGAGCGACATGAAGATTGGAAGATCCGGGGCCTCAAAGAGATGAATACCACACAAGCCACACCGACTCACTCGGTGAGATACAGTATCTACTCCCAGGAGAAAAAGGTCAGGGAGTTGGGGTCAGGCCTGAAGACGGCAGCAATAGAAGAAATTGGAAATGCAAGCAATGGAATCGTCAACAACATGATTTGAGGTATTATAAAGCAGCTTTTCGCGGGTAGTAAAGTATTATATACTAGGATAGGGTGCCAATGGTGGATGGGGAGCGTTGCAGGACTAGGACATTACATTACCACGAAAATACGCGTACCTTAAAAGACAAGTAGAAATCCTTAGAGGGGCCGTCTAGGAATCGCTGAGTAAAGGAATACTGAAATGATATCCATGACAGATCTCACCTGAATACAAGAAAGCGAGCAGATGACAACACAAAGCTGCAAAAACTTGTGAGATGCTAAGTCTTCCGTATTGCCCTTTTATGAAAATACCTCACACTCCTTTGCCTCAAGATTGAGATTGGGGGAGGCAAGGGGTGATGCATATTCCTGCTTTCTGGATCGCTTAATCAGATCTTGTACTATACGCCGCTCCTCAACTCTAAACATCTTAACCTTAAAACAGAGCGAAATTCTCTAGAACGACTAGTAGAGTATTTCATCTCTAATATGAAGTATCAGCCGAGGATTATACAAGACAACCTCGAAACTCAAGTTACAACAGCGAGGCCCCAAAATGCCAGGTGCTTACACTCCCACCCGAAATACGCAATACGATCTCCAAATACGTTCTTCTCTCGGCCAGCCCTCTAAGAACAGGATTTGACCCCATAAATGGCTGGCTGTATCTGTGCTTCCTCAGCTCGAGCGGCATCAAAGTACCTGGACAAAGGAAACTATCTATTTCCCGGACCTATAAACAATTTTACCACGAAACAATGCCTATTTTCTAAGGTGGAAATGTTCTCGAATATGGCGAAGTGGGCGAGATGAGCAATTTCATCGAAGGCATTGGCCAACGCGGACGTCAACAAATTAGAAGCATCTCGTTTTACTACAGATGAAAGGAAGCAGTGAAGCGTTTAAACTACTCCAGGATTGCTTGGGTTTAGAGAAACTATATATTGAAGTCTCGGAGAAATGATATTGGGAACAAAGAAAGGGAATATGGATTTTTGCATTGCCGATGGATATAAGCAATTGAGGAGAATTAGGGTTGTAAGAAAGAAGGATGATCGGAGGCCATTTTCGGAAGAGTACGTCCAGAAATTCGAAGATATGTTGCAGGACGAACTTTGTTTTGAGAAAGTAGTTGGAAAGGCGATGTATAAGATGTCATGGTTGTGCGACTTGAAATACAACAAGGAAACTGTCCGGAGTGTACCTCTTTACAAGGCTCCCGTTCAAAAGCGTCTGACGCAAAACTACCCTTCTGATGGTGAAGGCGAGAAGATTGGAACGCTCCATCTCATCATCAGATTCAAAGCTGGGATGGATAACTCTCATATGCAATGGATCAAGAGCAATGATGACCACGAGACATATGAATGGTGGAGGTGAGGTGTAGCCGAAGGATATCGAAACATGATGGTGAAGAGAGAGACGCCTGAGATTGTAAAATGTCTCGTCCAGGATGGCAAAGTGGTGGGCCTGAATGCTACATACGACGAATCTGAAGATGAGAGCGAGGAGGTTGTTCGTATTCCTGGTTCTGAATCAAAGCTTCAGAAGGAGATTGATGAGCCCGAAGGAGATGTGGACTTTGGTAATGAACTTAAACATGCTTCTCCTGTGTTAGATGATGAATCAGACTTGAGAGTTCAGGGGGATGTGACAGATTCTGAGATTGATGACGAGGAGATGAAGAAGAAAAGGCAAAAACAAGATAAGGTAACACAGAAAGCCGAGCTGTCACGCAAGCACCGAGGCCCTATGAATATTAAGGCATTGCGACACCTAAAGTTCTCCAAGGACGAAGCAAAGGTATTCGATCATAAGATCAAGAGTAGATTCAGTATGAATAAAAGAGAACCAGGAGTTAAAACGGAGTTATAATGATGTAAGATTACTTCAACAATCAAACTTTGATATCACATTCAGATTCGAAGGCATGAAGTGGGATGAGGCTGAGATGCTATGTCAATGCTCTTACACAGGTTCGCTGCTTATTCAGATTCTAGCCAACTTCTCTAAGTTTCCTGGAGCGCCAACGTCCGACCCCGTCATGCTGACTTAAAAGTATATGATGCTAAGTTCAAGAAGACATTGACAAATACACACCTGATCTACTTTTACGACTCGACACCTGGAATCAAAACCATGCTTTATAACCATCAATCTTTATGGTCACTTGGGACATTGTAGGAACGCCATCTTCGGCCAATTTATATCATCGGAGGAAATCAATAGAACCAGCGAAGCTATCTGCAATACCTTGGATCTTGACGACGCTGCAACAAAGAGTTTTGGGATATGGAAATGTCTTATTATTCTGAATTTAAAAACGGGGATAAGACGTCTATGTCTCAGATTCCGAATGTGGTGGAAGGTGATCTAAAGACCCGTGTTTTGAGGAAGCTTCGAGTGGGATATGATAAGTCAATCGATAGACGGAATTTATAATCATTCATAATGCCGGATAAGATGCAGGGACAATGTAGGCCCGATACGGCGATATTAATGGTACTTTGAGATGCAAAATTCCGAAACTCTCCAAGTTGATGATCCTTCAAAATCCAGACATAAACGTGGCAATAGTGTTAGGCCCGAAATCGGATCTCATGTAACGACTTCAAACGATGGCAACGCGAATTATTCGACGCTAAAGTGGTCCGATCTGAAATAGCTCGAAAGAAGGCTCCGATCGGCATCTGAAACAAGTTTGGACGGCGTATCTTCTCCGAGCACTTTGCCGTATATCTTCAAGGTTGGCCAGAACCGCGTTGCTGAAGTCAATCATCAAACAAGACACCTCCAGGATAGTATACATCCTCCAAATGGCCAGACAAAACCCCAACACCATGTCCAAGACCTTTATTCTTCTGGCCCTTGGAGCAATTCTCAATCCCACGGTGGCCTCTCCCGTGGTTGCCCCTGTGGGATCTTCCATCTCGTCTGCAAATCCATTCCCCAGCTTCCCTCCCTTTACAACTTCGGCCGCAGAGATCAAAGCCCTTCAACAAGCCCTCCTTCTCGCTCCGTCCGAGATCGATTGACTGCAAGTCCTGATGCCCAGCCCACCCGATTCCACGAATATTACTTTTCATTTCGTCAATGTCACCCATTCCGCACCAACAGGTGGCGAAATCATCCTATCGAGTGTTAAGGACTTCCCTGCCCTTAATGGAACATCAAGTAGGCCCCCTACTGTATATGGACCTTTGTGGTCAGATGGGCTAACAACTTGATGTCACAGTCAGTACGGCCATCGGCTTCCTCGACGCCTGCGGTCTCAATGTCCCACACTGACGTCCTCGCGCCATTGAATTCCTTACGGTCGTTAGTGGGACTCTTATTTCAGGTCTCATGCTCGAAGAGTATGCTGATAGCACCGGCATTATTGACTCAACCTTGAACGGCGCCATTCCGACTCTAATATGGTTCTGAATACTCTGACCACTTACACTGGAATTTTACTTCCCCAAGGCAACGTGCATTTCCAGCTCAACCCCACTTGCCAACCAGCAGTCTTCGCCGCCGCTTTTGGCAATAATGATGCTGGCAGAGTGCAGATTACCAACACCTTCTTGATCCAGGAGGACGACGTGCTTATGGCAGCTGTGGGAAATTTGGAGAGTCTTTCGGCATCCCAGCTGGATACGTTGAGAGGACATATCCCGGATGCTTTTGCAGGGATGATGCGTGATTATGCAAAGATGTGCAATATCCATACGTTTTAATATTGATTTAATTGTTACAAGAGATTCATGAGCCTATGTTGTACTGAACCAAGGAAGTTGATGCCTTTGCAGTTATTACATCAAATTATCAGAGTAGAAATAATCTCTTTTTTTGCTGTGCTTTTACTTTTAATTTGTGCCTATTGTGATTAGGTGGATAACGTAAAAAGAGAACCGATCTTAAAATTCAACTAAGGGAAGGCAAACAATACAAGCTGATAATTACATGAATACCAAGAGATTATTGTTGCTTACCGCGAAGTAATCCATTCCCAAGACCGATAAAATTGTCCCGGTTTGCGCTCGCTGGCTCTGTTGTCGTGGGTGGTATATGTACGAGGCTCGATTTATTGCTTTGCGTACAGTGTCACGTAAATCGCCGCAATTATACTTAACGAGTGTTGCAAATAACGATAAGCGCTTTGTAGTTTACAAGATCCGACAACTATCGAAATTGTTAAAAACGTTTAAAGTACCTTGGAAATGAGGCCACTCATTAGGATTACAAGCGTCGCGACTTTTTTTGTGACTTACATGTACGCAGAATAATGATCCAGGCTCTTGGTAATTTTAGTAGCACCAGTTCCAGTAAGAAGTGGCTATCCGAGAGTGTTGGAGAGATTTCTAATACAATTTGAGGATGCAGATTCACTAAAGTAGGAAGGTCACGCTATTCTTAGGTCTGTGGGAAGAAGGTTGGTTGAATGAAATCTAACTCTCCCAAAATGCTGTAAAATTACGTTGAGAGCAAGGAAAGTCTTAAACCCTCCATAGTCTCGACTCCTATGGGAAGATGATTTCCAATCTCCGGAACTTTGCATCCGATCAACTTCACCTCACTTCCTCCCAGCGACTGACGAATACTCGATTCCTCCGATCTAAACTTTTGCAATGTTCGGTGAGTTTGAAATGTTGCTCTATAGATCACTCCCAGGTGTGAGCAAAAGTAAATCTGCACGATACTACTTAATACGTAGCTCAAGACTTCACATCCTGTTGAGGAAAGGCGACGAATACTCTCGGTCTTATAGTAATTCTACTATATTGTTCTAATTGGCGACTAAGTGATAGTGGTGAATATAACATGTCCAGAGATCAGAGGGAGTCAGCAGGCAAAGTCAATCAACAGCTTTACCTATCTTGGTGGATGCATCCAAGCCTTTCTGTTTCCCTGTTGCAAGCCTGGCTCCATCGAATTGGAACATAAACAGCCTTAAAATCACCAGCAACTTTAAACTACAATTCTAATCTCCAAATAGGGACGTCGTCATGGCTTTTTGGGGTAAGTTCCGGCAAATTGCTGAATATCGCCAGTGTGAATATTCCTTAGCTGGTGGTAGTATTCCTGAAAATCATCCAGTTGGTTTGAAGAAGCACCGCTAACAAGAACGCGCTGTCCACTGGTGCGTTGGAACTTGCGGATAAATGTTCTTAGCCCTGACAAGTTACCGTGGCGGATATCAGGGAGCTGCTCCTTGGAGTTCTTTGCAGAGCTTTTTAGTGAGGGGAAAAAGATCGTGTACGAGATCTTCTTCGTCAAGGTCCAACAGTTCGCAATCTTTGTTGCCAATATCCTCAATAAGACTGTAATTGCTGGCATGCAGCCGCATATGAAACCAAAACTAGCTTCGCAGAGTCTGTATGGGTGGAATAAGCGAATGATGCTTGAGGCCGTTGTTACAGAGAGGGACTTGAAGGAGCCTCACCCAAATAAATACGGCGTTGTCAAATAGCCGGGATCTGTCAATATAATTTTCTCGCGGGCAGCCAATCCTCCAGCTGAACTGCCAATTGCCCTAGAGAACTTTCAGCACCCATGAACGGAAGACTGGAACTTGACTCACAGAAATCCTGTCAAAAATACTGCCATGACACCAGCTTTGCGTTTTGGGGCAAGGGTCAACTGGGATACCATCCAGAGCGGAATTGCCACGATATACAAGTCAGATATCAGGCCGAAGATTCCCTGGGAGCGAATGACTCTGACCTGCACTGCAGTGCTATATTTAGGCCCACGGATTTTCAAGGACAAAATAATGCTGGCCAGATAGAATACAGCCACCATAACTATACCAACCCAAATTGCACGAATTGCTCCAGATGATGACTGGACAATTCGATGATTGAATGCCAAAATCGACAATTTGACAAACATAAGAGCCGCGAGGCTAGTGACCGAAGCCGTCGTGAGGAGCTATATTTACAATCAGTAATTAATATCAGATTTGGGTTCATGAACTGCATGCCTTGGTATATTTATTATTGATTCCTGCAACAGGAATATCCCATATACGCCTTCCGAGTGATGAGAAGGGTTTGAGATTCAGTACTATCGAGCTATTCAAAGATCAGTATAAATTGAACGAAGGACGGATATATATTTCGAGGAGAGGAATTCTTATTTGCCAATAAAAGACTACTATAAGCGAAAATAAAAGTCTCTGTGTCTATTAGTTCTACTTGAGCGTCGCTTCAGAGACAAAAGCACTAACAGCAGCGACAATACAAAATATTAGACTAGGATTAGCAATTGTTTAACTGGGAGCACAAAACGTACCATCATTGAGGCCAAATATACGGGTCACAATAGCTCGAGCATAGATCCGAGTCACAGCAAAAAGTATCATCAATGGAAGAAAAATATATATACCGATTGCCAAGACTGATCCCTGAGTGTATGGATTGATGAAGTTTGATACCTTACCAGCCGGAGGAGACCCGGCGGGAATCTCCCAGAGATTGAGCATTGACGTATCCATTATGGGGTGCCGGCAGATAACTAGAAAATCTCTCAGATTGAATCTCTGGACTTTCAAGCTAGGAGAAAACAAAATTGACCGAGGATCAGAGTGAGCCTCTGTGGGAATTACCAGAAGTTGTGACAGAGGTAAAGGTGGGATCTTTATTGGTGCCCTGTCGGAAGCTGAAGAGCTTATCACTGATTTTCACGATCCGGGAGTTGCCACGAACAGGGTCAAGCAATGCAGCTGTGCCACCTGTGCCCCTTCAACAGGGAGAAAGACTGCCTCTTTCGGCAATGCCCAACACAACACTATGTCGTCACAAGAAGCCAAACATTTTGTCTGGAAGCGGGGCCATGACTTGTTTTGTCTTTGGGGGCATATGTTCAATTGAGATAATCAATGGCAGTCATATTCCTTCAGCTGAATATGTTATGGCGGCAGGATACTTGTAGTGTGGGGTCACAGCATGCGCACCTGCAAGGCACTCTCCCGCGTTATTTGGGAAGTGGTGCAACTAATTTGAAACTGGCACAGCCTAGGTACTAGGTATTGGCGCGTGCTCGTTGGCTTCGAGCCTCAGTCGGCCTTCGGCCGGCTTCAGTTTTCAATCTCCTCACGGCGCGCACCGCACAACCGTACTGTGGGTGGCAGTTGGAAATAGTTTCAAATTGGTTTAATACGGGTGTGGCTGTGCGTGTGGATGAAACAGGGGGTGCTTACGCCAAGAGCAAAGCCAGGATTTTAGCGTTTTTAACATCTTAATCCCTGCTTCAGGTGGTTCCTTCTCTTCTGGTTATCCTCTCAAAAAGACCATTATCCAACAAGTTGTCTTAATGGTATACTCAGTCATGTATTCCACCAACCCGGGATAGATGACGGGGCCCATCCTAGGGACATGAAGGGTGATTCTAGGTGTAGAAAGAAGGGGCCAATCCCATGTAAAAATAGCTGTTTAGGAAGAGAGGCAAGGGCGATGGCGATGGCAGAAGAGGATCCTCACTAACTCACTCATGATATGAAGTTAGTCGGGCTGGTTGTTGACTGCGGGGAGGGTTGGCTATCAACCGCCAGGAGGCGCCACAGGCCACAGGATGCTTCGTGCAGTCGTCGAGAGCAGTTGACGGTCACATTAGATGTAGTAGTAGTATAATTGCCAATTGGGAGAGCACATATCAGAGATCATCGTTTACTGCCTGATTTGGCTTCTTCGGACGCGAATATGAAATCCGATTGGTGAAGTTGAACTCGGTTCCGTACCTAGGTAGTACGGAATAGGTTAAGTTAGCAATAATAGCACAGTCGTACTTGATGACTGCATGCCAAAGGCCCTGTAAGCGGCTGTGCCTGCACGCCTCGCCGTAGGATTCCGTGTCACGAACCCCTATTCTTGTTATTAGCCGAGGCACGTAGATAGATAGATAAGTATTCATTTCCCATGTTTTCGCTAGTATCCTCATATTCTACTACCCAGACCAAATAATTTTCCTGCAATTTTCAAAGCTTCCTGACTACGATGTCTAACCATGATGCCGCCGCTGCTTCCAACATGCTTTACGGTTTCACATATAAAGGGGTGTGGCAAAAACACAACGTGCCCGTTTTCCAGAGATGGATATGGACTCTCAGTGCTTCCAGTGCCATTATACTTCTTGGTTGTTTTGCCCTTTCACTTACTTTCTCGCAATCCAGGATGTGGGCTTTGTTAAGATATTGTGTCCACCAGCGTCATAAGATAATAAGATTGGACGACGATAGTAGACCCGACCCACTCGATCATCTTTCACAAGCACAAGCTGTTATGGAAATCATCCCATTCATAAATTATTATTTGCATAGACTACTTCTATTTTCGCGGAAGGTACTTCGACTCCGATCCCGATCGCAATCGCCGACCCTGCCGAAGCCAGAACCTTCAATTATATCCCCCTGGTTCGGGATTTTTGCGATCACCAATCTGGCATTATTTGGAATTCTCGGAATTGCTCTGCCTGTACTTTTGTCTGAGGGTGTATTAGGAGCTCCAGTTGTGAGGTCGAAAGCAATTGATCGGTGCTTGGGATTAATTTATTCATTGGGAGGATCGACCGCTTACTACGCAGAACAACGTGCTAGAGCCGATGGCGTCTTTGATGTCTGCTTGAACCGATTGGACCATGGCTGTGGGAGTCAATACTATAACCAGCAACCTCGAATTTCCAAAAGGAATACACAGTGCCCATTTCCCAACAATGTTTGTAACGATACATTCAACAGTTCCTACGAGATCACGCACTCTAATATCACGGCTTACGAGTTCGGCCTAAATTCGCCATCAAGATTTGCGTTGAGTCACCGACTTACCTGCTCTCCAATTCATCTAGAGCCTTTCCTGGTATTGAACCCGTCACTTCAAAGTGTGAACATCTCAGTAGCGGATGTCGATACGCGTGACGACCCGAAATGGAGCGACGTGGACCAAAATGCTTATTCCATGACACTTCAGACGTTGAATGGGCCTAACAATTTCTCCAACCAAAGCTCTGGTGTTCGTTTGGCTTTTGGAAATGGAAAGAAAGACCTGACTATACTTCCCGCCGTTTCAAACAAGAACAAGTCCTCGGTCGAACTGCCGTCATTCTTCATTCACAAATATCTGAAAAGGAAGGACGCAGAATCATTTCTGATAATTCGTCGGCCGGGAAAGTTAAATATGTACCCACCAAGAAGCGGGGGAATCATGATACCAGTAGATGATCCATTCTTTGCTGCTCATACTGTCCCACCATTCGGAGATCCGACGAGTTACTTAGCTCCTAAGCTTCCAGACCGAGAAGCAACGGCATTAGGTTGCATCGAACAATTTCAATTTTGCGTATCTACTGTGGGTGTTTGTACACCGTGGGAAGCGCGTTCTTCCCAACTCTCGGTAGATATGTATAATCTAGTACAACAGGAACAAATCGATACCTCCCGAGAGCCATGTAGGTTGACCACAAGTAGCGTTCCTATGTTCGACGCCATCTTGCCGACAAGATATTCTTATATCCTGCCTCTTAAGCTTTAAAAGTGTTTTTAAAGTACTAGCAGTTTGAGAGCTGACTTTTGGTGGTCTAGGGCAATTTTTCGCGTATATACCAGACCAACTATCACTTGCAGAGTATTTCCGGTCCCAAATATCCCCTGAATTAATCCTTCACGAACGCCCTCAATACGCCTGGTCGACTTACACAGACCGCTGGATAAGAGAGCTTGAGACATGGTTCATGAAGCGAGCACTTGGTGCCGTAATTTTCACGGCAAATATTGCCCGCGTCAAAAGCATACCCTCGGTAGGATGGGAAAAAAGTCCGTCGATTTATCGCTTCTACAACGAGAACAAATGTGAAAGCAGGGCGTTTGAAGATGGGATATTATTCCAAGACCCCGACTTCACCAACATCAACTGGATTGGCTTTTGGGTAACCAACTTTCTACTCGTCCTGATCTGCATTGCAAGTTATACTATAAAAGGGATTGACATGGGTATTAGGCGAATATGGAGGATGCTTGGTACATTCAAGATGTTTTTGTGGAAAGGCGGACTCCTAGCTGGGAAAGCGTTCGAAACTGTAGCTCCCAGTGTCTTTCGAACAAAAACAGCACTGGATCTTTGGGCAAATTTATTAGGGCATTGGCAACGTCTTTTTCCGACCTTCTCAGGTCCAGAGTTATCCGCGACGGGTTCTGAGAGTCACACTTCAGAGCTGCAGCGCATGGAACCGGTAATTGATCTCGATAATAGACATAGGGACGTTATGGAGGCTCACGAGGATGTTGGTAATATCGCTTGAAGCAAAGGTTTGGATGTTTGCATCAAGGTACCCACAGTATTAGAACAATTATATTGGCTACGATGGAATTTATTTGAAGGTTAATTCGACGAGCTAGTGGGCACAAATTATATTTCAGTGAATGTACCGCTTCCGGCAAAACACATTCAACAAAATATTTGGAGCCACCAGCCTCTATTCATCCTAAGTCCCGGAATCGCCGGCTATGAACGGCGATCATAAAGCAATCATGCTATTACAACCATTTGGGGAGAAACCAAAAGTCGTCCTTGAACTTGTCATCTTCAAATCTCGACTTGGCCCACCAAGTATTCGGTTTGCATTCTTTGGTGAATTCGAAGTATATACCCACGCCCGCATTTAGAGAGAATACTCGAAGTTTTTCTTTGAATTTAGGGATACATCGACTAAGAATAGTAAGTATAATTGGAGGGAGTTTCTCTAGTACAGTAGAGGGTTAGGGTCAACATTGGCTAATTCTCCCAGAAATTGCTACCGACTCACAAATTTCAACATCGTCGCGGTCTTCCTTTCGATACGAACAGGTCTGCAAGATTGTTAGAGATGGGGATTCATGGGATCTTGTTGCCGCATTAGATACCGACCCGGACGCCCCCTCAAGCGAAACACTCTCGCTTGCATATAGATTAATGCTCACAAGTGAGGCAATAATAATTCTTTTAGGACAAAAATTTTACAATCGAAAAGAAAATAATTATTATATAAAAATATTAAATAATATGAAATACGCAAGTATCACAGTTGATTGAATTGTAGAAAGTTTCCATGACGCCTCTTCTTTCGTTCCTAAAGCCTGCAATAGCTTTTCCTAGTGTAGCAGCCAACGCGAATCCACCCTGGAAAGGTCATAGTTGAGAGTTCCCACTCGCAGGTTGCTTGCTATTATCTTCCTTGCGCCTCGAAAACACTTTGGACCACCTGTGACTTTCCTTCCATTCCTGGAAGTCATCATATGACCCCTCTGCTCCTCGAAGGTACTCTTTGTTTTGGAGATGCGACAGCAATTTGTCAATGACTGGATTTAATCTGGTATTCGTTGACCGGGAGTGTCCTAGTTCAGTCACATCCAGTATCGGAAAGTCCCCCTTAGAACCTGCCGGGTTTCTATTATTAATAATCCAGATGAGACACTTCTCCGACATCGGTAAGCTCGCAAGAAGGTCTGTTTCCAGGTCTGTGACGTCTTCTTCTTTTATCTCATAATCGTTTCTCGGGTGATCTTCTTCGGGGATACGCCAGAACTTTCCTGTGCAGAGGAGTCTGGAACTGAGGGCTCTGGAACTGAGGGGTCTGGGACTGAGAGTTTGGGCTGAGCTTTCTGCGACTGATTCCACCAGTTGGACATCGTGAATGGACCTGTGAGCTTCGATCTTACTGCCAATGAGTGACTTCGGTGGAAGGAGTGCTTTTTGATTAAGGAGCATCCGTACAGTAAAGTGAATCCGCTCGTCAGGGTTTTCAGGCTTTGCAACCTTCTCAAGCCCAGAAGGTCTCCAAAACCGAGTCCCCAGTTTCCGGTATGACTCTCCACCGAGGATGAATTTCCAATCCTTCATAGGATCTTTCATTTTGACTGCAGCAAATGTCATCAATCCAGTGTTGACTTGGGTTATCAGGGTGACGAGTATGAGGAATACTTACTGTAATCATTCTTAGGGTCAGTATTCTCCACATTCTCTCCCCTGAGACGTCCGGCAAAGGTCTGAAACAAAATTTCTTCATTAAGCTCTTTAGCAACGAACTTGCCCGTGCCCGGTTCCATGGAAGATGTTGTTGATTCCATATCCAGTGGAATTTTAAATGTGTCGAATTTTGGAATGTTGGCCAGCTTGGTTTTGAATGTGTTGAAATTCCATAGATTGGACGGATCCATACCTAGGTAACATTTTTTGGGATCTTGTAATTGCCGAATCATCCAAACAAACGCGACGTATGAGAGAATGGGTTCGTCAACACCCCCACCCACATCGCCATGATAGCCGAGGAACCAAAACTGCTCGAGGGTTTGGGGTTTGGGTTTAGTCCCACTCCCTTTAAGTTCAGCCTTCCGTCAGACAATCGAACGGAAATGACGACGACGCTCGTGGAGGGAAAGAGCTTGGAAGGCGTTATTCATGTTCGGAAACAAGTCTGGATTCACAAACTTGAACAGCCGCGGGCCCGGTTGGGGAAGAATTCCAATGAATGGAATCCCAAGGGACCCGATTGTGTCCCATACGGAACAAGCTTTGATGTCAACCTCTCGCCGGAGGAAATGCGACCCACGAGACTCCTTGCATAGCATGTCACGCAAACCCTCCCAAGTATATCTATCTCCCTTTTTAGTCTTTGGCTTCCGGGCCCAACGGGGAAACAATTCCATGAGAAATGGTAGGCCGGCTTTGGTAAGAATCCCGACATCATTGATGAACTGTGCGATACAGCGAACGGTGAATGCCCCTCTCGAGAATCCAGTGAGGAATATCTCGTCTTCTGGAACTACGTAGTTGTGACAGATGAAGCTGTACGCCTCACAAATGTTTTGTTTCAGTCCTGAGAGAGTCAATAAGACCAATGGATGAGTTGGCTTACGTTCGAACCTCTTCCTGTGGCACCCTCTACTGCGTTCCCTGGCTTGGAAGTTCCGGTGCCAATACCTGGCTGGTATAGGACAACTTGTGGGACTCCTTCAGAAAATGGTAGGATACAGCGTGAGAGGAGAGAAACATTGGTCAAAGGCGTTGGAAACGTCTCATTGTTCCATGTCCCATCAAAGCACACTATTATTCTCTTTGGTTTCAGACCGTGTTGCGGCTGCGTTGCCAGAGACCCAGGCTCGGTAATAATTTCAAGGGAACTTTCCAAGGGACCAGCTTGGCTGGATTGCTCGGCGGTTGGTTGTCTATACGAATCCATTCTTATACTGTTGCAAGATTATAACTTTCCTAACGAAAATTCCGTACTGTCATTTGGCCCACGAGGTTTGAATTGAGGGGAGAGATGGGGATGCAGAATGAGGAGACGCAGGAAACCCCCAAAACAGGGGATGGTGTATAAATAGCTGGCTGCAATACGAAGTGCAGGGTGTATTAATTATGGATCAGGGTCGTCCTCAGCTATAAAATCCGGAGACTCTATGAGGGCAGCAGGATGCGGCGGAGTCGATTCAGTAGACGTCTTATTTGTCTTAGATTCTATGGCTAGCCAAGACTCTCAGCTCGACAGATCTAGGATCTCAAATATACCCATTGCCGGCTACGGTTATGGCAGGATAGAAGTACAGAAGTGGGTCTACATTTAGATATCTTCTCACACCTTCCACACTTGTACTATTCCCGATCACAAAATCTCTCTGTGCATCAAATCAGGGTACCCTATATCTCGTAATGTTGCTCTACCATGGGACCAAGTGGATGCCATGATGTCTTCACGCCGAAGAGTTGTCTTAGCAGGGCGAAGCCATTCTGTTGCTGAGATATCGTGCGTCTTCAAATTGAGACCTCTTCCCTATTCTATTTTCATGTTAATTCACTAGTCGCGGTTTCAAAACCGAGCCCAGTGTCTTCAAAAATACAACTTGGTGCCGAGATCTCAACATGAGGCTCACCCTCCTCCTCGCCTCTTGTCCATCAGCAAGGGCTACGAGCCGTTCCTTAGCCTCCACCGACGCTTCAACTAGCATCAGTCTTCCCACTAATTACGTCTCTAGAAAATTCATTATTAAATTCTTATCGACTAGCTCATCTAATTATCGAACGCGTGATGGCAGTACTGTTAGTTCTCACGAAGCCAAAGTTTTGGGTATATGATGTTGATCGAATTAGGATACCACCAGTTTTATCAAAACGCTTCGGATGCAGGGCATACGGCGACGCCAGCCATAACTTTCGACTATAGTCTTTTCCATAGGATCTCGTTCCAGTTGAAAGCCAACGAAATTTTATCGTCAGCAGTTGAAGCTTTGCCAGAAGTTGAAAAGATCTGGCCAGTGGAGATTTACATGCTCCCTGCATTTTCTGAGGTGGAGCTGCAAGCGTAAGCAGACAGTCTTCCAATATGGAATCCGCATAATACTACTGATGTCAATATTGCGCATGAGCTGGGACATTTCGGCCGCGGAGTCATTGTTGCCACTGTTGAAAGTAGCGTTAACTACAGCATGCCGGCTCTTGGTGGAGGATTTGGCCCCGGTTTCAAAGTTGAATCTGGGTATGAGCTTGTTGGAGATAATTATGTCGCTGGTGGTACCACAACGCCAGACAACGACCCGATGGACCGTTTGGGTCATGGGACTCATGTTGCTGGTATCATTGGCAGTAACGACAATGATCTACCGGGAGTTGTGCCAGAAGCAACACTCAGATCATACAAAGTTTTCGGATGCGGGGATTGTGCAAGCTTAGATGTTGCTATCGATGCATTTCTTCGAGCCTACAAAGACGGAGCAGATTTGATCAATGCTTCTCTAGGCTCGACGCAAGGCTTTCCCGACGACCCCACGGTGTTAGTAACTTCGATGATCCAAGCCGCTGGGGTGTTTGTTGCAGTTGCAAATGGTAATAGTGGCGCCACAGGTAAGCAGCCTCTTGGATCTGCATTCTCCACGCTAATAATTTCTTGCAGGGCCATTCTATACTGGTAATACTGCGAATGATCTCGATATTTCCGCAGCGGAGAGTGTCCAGCAAATGGCATCTCCCGATATCGCGGGACACCTAAACTTGTTCACCTCATGGGGCCCTACAGTAGATAGCAGGATGGAACCGTATATTTCTGCACCCGGAAACAACCTTTGATAAATTGGTCTTCCACTACTAACTATCCAATCTGGGTGGATCCATTAATTCAACCTACAAAAACGGCCAATGGGCGGTTCTTTCAAGCACCAGTATGGCTTCTCCTTACGTAAGTTACATTTTCTTCTTAGATGCCCCCTTGCTCTAACCAGAAAGTAAGTAGATTGCTCGAGTAGCCACCCTCTTCTTTGAATCTCATGGAGGGCGTCAAACTATAGCATCTGGTGCCTCTCTACTCGCGCATAACGTGATCCAAGCAAGTGGCAACCCAGTTCTAATGGAGGGTTCGAATATCACGGCGTAGGTTTTGCTACGCTGATTTTTTTACCTTGCTAACAGTACATAGCCACGTTGCACGGCAAGGATCGGGCATGGTTGATGCACTCAAAGTGGCCAAATATGTCACGTCAATTTCACCCAGTGTTCTCAATCTCAATGATATAGTTGATTTTAAACCATCACATGCGGTCACTCTCCGCAATTCCGGCACCGAGGAAGTCACGTATAACTTGAGCCACGAGCCAAGTTCCTTGTTCGGCGCGAAGGAAACACACCGAAAGGCGATACTTGGGTGTCAACAAGCCTCATAATTTACACCGGCGATGACTACACTCCAGATGTTTTCAGTTCTCTGATGACAGTATTACAATTCTGCTGGAGCAACAGGGACATTTTCAGTTGACTTTACGGAGCCGGCGATACCTGGCGGGATACCGCTTAATGAATTAAGGTCTCATTCACTACTGTGACAACCTCCCCTTTTTCCACCTTCTCCTTTTTCCGACCAAGACACGCCAAATAAAAGTGCACAATCCACCCGGCAACCGAGAATGCCGTTCCCAGCCACATGAAAACAAACATCTGCGCACCAAGCATTGCCCCAATATTCAATTCTTGTTGGGAGCTGATAACCCTCTGGAACACCACAAACATAACCGTCCCAACTACAGCCGCACTCATACAGAGAAGCTGACTTATGAAGGCGAAAGTCACAAAGTGGTGGGAATAGAATTTGGAGTAAAGAATGGTAGGTGAGAAGAAGACGCAGAGGAAGTTTGTACATAGGGAGATGAGGAAGAAAGCAAACATGAGGCGCGAGGCGATGCGGATCAGTGTTAGAATTGCGGTGACTTTAGAGGGAAGTGCAACGGTTGCGCCAGCGAGGAGCTCAGAGAGGATAATCTGGACCGGGTTGAACCACCAGAGGTTTTGCGGTTGAGAGCAGTGGGTTATGCCTCTGTTTTTACACTTGATTAGTTCGGTGTTATTTATATATAGGTTGGGGTAGAACTTTCTCGTCGTCATAGCCTTCACAAAAATTCCACAGACCGATTTGATAGAAGTCGTGAAGCCCAAGGCTTCGCGCAATAGAGTTAACGAGGATGGCATCTGCGGCTGAAGTCGAGGGAAGAATATCCGCGAGGCTGATTTTGAGGAAGTAGGTTGATCGAAGGACGGGTTTGTTTTTGATATTGCCGATTTCAGTCTGTAGAAAAGTTGAGTTCAGTTCTGTATCTGAATTTAGATTAACGTACTAGAATGAGGAATATTACAGAGACGAAATAAAAGACACTGCAGAGTAGTGTGAGATTCCAGGTTTTTTGCGTCAGGCCCTTGACAGTCCCAACGATAGGTTCATCTTCCTTTGAAGCACGAATTGATTTGAAGGTCGGAAGTGCAGTGGGGAAGCGACAGCGGACCATTTTGGTTTATTTGGACGAACGCTCGTGACGCAAGGTGAGCGAAGAAGTCGCTACCAATTAACGAGAAATTACATGCGACTGAAAGTTCAATCGAAACTAAATATCATTGAGAAGTGAGGGTCGAAAAAGGGGTCGAAAATAAACAGATCGCCGAGGAAAGATGACTAGGGAGTCAAAAAGGACGATACTCTAGGAGCACAAATCATGAGTCGAGCATGGGTTCTATCACACGATCATTTTATTGCAGGCTGAAACCCGCTGAATAGGCGGGAGCGGTGTGGTAAGACAAGGCTGCGGCCGATGACTTGCAGTTGATGGCGTCACGGGAAGGGCCTGTAATAGCCCGCGAGGGTTTGGCGCATGGTCATTCTTGGGCACCACATATGCGTTCACATCACCACCACACCACCCTAGCCTGTAAATACTTGTGTTCGCTCTGCTGGCAACCCACCAAATTTGTTGGAGACCGATAAGACACTCCAGATGACCACCGGGATAAGCCCTTCAACGAATGACCTGCTAGGAAGCCTGATTGGAACAGCGGCAGCTTCTCGCGTCACCATCCCCTCCCTACATTTTCACAACTTCTCGAATTCTTTTGAAATCTTTCTATTCTACAGTTTCATATTACTTCTCATGATTATGTTATTGCCTCGACTTATCCGCAATCGCTGATTTATTCGCTATCGACAACATTGCAGCCATGTTGTTCTCGCCTTTTTTGCTGTGTAGCTACCTCTTCGCAATTTCACTTTGCGCAGATTCGAGCTCCCGCAGCGATAGCCAAATCTTCCTATCAGGCTCCTCCATCATTGGCCCTATCACTGGATCATCTGAAGCTACCTCTCCAACTGGTAGCTATGTCTCATATTCTTCAACCATCACTACCTTGACAACTTCGAGGGTCTTGGGTTCAATGACAAACGTTGCTACAAGTATGGGAACCGGAAACGTTAGCGCAAGCATTCCGACGGATGCAGTTTCTACTTCCTCCTCTCAAATCATCCTTCAAGGTTCAGTCACCACTGCCATAAATGGCACTGGATCGGCAAATTACACAGCTTCTTCTACGTCAAGCTCAGCTCAACCAACGAATACCACACCTTGCAACAATTATCCAGAATTTTGCTCCCGACAATACAGCAACATTACAGAGGTCTCTGCACATAACTCCCCTTTGTGAGTAACTTCGCCGATCACTTGACTCTAATGCGGGAGGTTGGCGAGCGATATTCCGAGGAGGGGAGGTCGCCTCAAATTTGAACTTTTTTTTTGGTCAGGGAATGACAAGACTGACTTTCTCAAAGTGTGGTGCCAAATAACGTGGCATCGAATCAGGCGTGGCCAGTCACCGCCCAGCTTAACGATGGCATTCGCCTGCTTCAAGGGCAAATGCACTTCGTGAAGAGCACCCCACACTTCTGCCACACGTCCTGTGACCTCCTAGACGCAGGCCCCATTACGGAGTATTTAAGCACTGTCTACAACTGGGTATCAACCCATCCGTATGACGTCGTAACTATTCTTCTCGAGAACGGAGATTATAAGCCCGTCGCCGACTACGTTCCTTTCATCGAATCCACAGGCCTCGTGAAGTACGCTTATATCCCACCGAAAATTCCTATGGGGCTAGGTGATTGGCCCACGCTCGAAACCATGATTCTTGCAGGCAAAAGAGTAGTATTCTTCATGGACTACGATGCCAACCAATTAGCCGTCCCTTGGATCCTTGACGAGTTCTCTCAGGTTTGGGAAACGCCGTTCGATCAAACAAACCGCAGTTTTCCCTGTACGCCTCAACGGCCACCTGACTTGAGCGATGCAGATGTCAAAGACCGTATGTATTTAACGAATCACAATCTCAATTATGAGATCGATCTGCTTGGGAACTCTATACTCGTCCCTTACATCCCGCTTTTGGATATCACAAATAATGTGACAGGTTTTGGTTCGCTGGGAGAAGGTACTCAAGATTGTGAAAATATTTGGGGTTTCCCTCCAAAATTCTTGAATATTGATTTTTATAATGTTGGTAACGGGACTGTGTTTAAAGTAGCAGCAAGTTGGAACGACGTAAAGTATAACCGAACCTGCTGTGGTATTGCAGTAAGTGGAGCCGAGATAGGGAGAAGTTTGGGAAGAATTACAATTGTTATTCAGCTAGCTATTGTATTTCTCATTTATTTATTATTATAAGTATTTTACGATAATTAATAATCATAATAATAATCCTTAATTATATATAATTTTTTTTAAATTAAGATTATTTAAAATATATTATATATTTTAAGAAAGAAAAGAAAAATGTCAACTGCTTTATTAATAGTTTGACTTTCAATATACGGGACCCTTCTTAAAAAATGAATCTTAGATACTTCATTGAGATTATATACGAATTTTGGCATTCAGAGCATTGTGTTCGATACGTTGGTTTTGAAAAGAACAAAATATAATGCGATTTGTATATATTTTCTAAAAACGATACGCAGGTATGGAGAGGGCAAAAAGGACAGTAATAAGGATACAATATCTGTGTTAATCGTTTGATTGTACTAAAAGCCTAATATTAATATATGGAATTAATAATTTTACGATTGTGAAATGAATTATTGTAGATATTATATATTTTAACGTAAGTTTATTATTTTTTTATAAGTAGATGTATACGTTTATACCTAAGTTCTTTTAGGGTTCCTTACTCCCTCTCCTCCCTCTTTCATTTTCCCATTACATTAACTTGCTGAGCTGTTGGTCATCTAGATAAGGCGTTTCTTAGTGTTAGCTTTAGAAACTGGTGTCTAAAGTAGAGCTGGAGATTAGGTTCTCTTCGAGGATGCGGAAATCGTCGTTGAGATATTGGTAGAGGCTGGTAGATATTTGACGGCTCCGACTACGAATATGTTTATAGTTGGAATTTCAAAGAAGCCGTTGCTGATGATGTATTCCGGGATATCAGAGTGCTGGAGTCAGTACCTGCCTTTCATAAGCTTCGAGGGGCTGTGAGAGTGGTCCTATAATCTCGGGAGATTCATAATATGGAACAGTCCAGCATTTTGCTATCGGGCAGAGAGTGGATTTGTCGAAGAACAACTTAGCTTGGATTCGGTTCTGATATCCATATGTAGCAAGTTGAGACTCAATATCCGAGATTGTCACCGGCGCAACTAGGTCATTTGAACCCTCGACCTCTCTCCACTCAGCATATATACCAATGTAGTGGTGGAAAAGGGTGTGTGTCACGTGGTTCGCAGACACGTGCCACCCAGCATATAAAGCTTTTTCCTGTAGCTAGGCTATCACTTTTTAAGCAATATTTACCCTATTACTCTTCCTCTATATAATAGTTATATTTACCCTTATAATAGTAATCTATACAAAAATATGAATCAGAGGTTTTATTATTAAATATTTTTAGTTTTTTTGAATCGAATTTGATATTACTATTATTATCGCTATTATTATCACTATATGTTTATATAGTTTTTCCTTTTTTCTATTCAAGCTGAGCTCAGGGAAATCTTTTGTATTTTAAGTTTTATATAAATTTTATTAAATTTTTTTTTTTTATAATATTTATAAATTATATTCTCAAATATTATTTAGCAAAAAAACGGAATAAAAGATATATAAATAATTCGAATAATCTGTAATATCGGCCGAGTATAAAAACTATTAGGACAATTAATAGTACTAAGTGAAACTAAATAAAACATCTATAAAAAAAATTGGGAATATAATATTAGAAATTAGGTATTAATCGTGATACTTAAAGGATAAATATTTGATAAAAAGGGATAAATATAGTGATAGAAAAGGAAGTATATTATATGGTTTGTAGACATTTACTATCTAGTATATAAAACGTTTTCCTGTAACTAGACTTTTACTTTTTAGATAATATTTATTTTATTACTCTTTCTTTATATAATGGTTGTATCTGTCCTTACAATATTTAAGCGATATTATTGTATTTTAGATCTTTTTATTATAAATATTGTAGTGGGTGATCTGGTGATGGGCTTGATCATGTGATTTAGCTAGTTTCCTGAGATCTTATATATAAATATAAGATTTCTCTTTTTGTAAAAAGGATAACTAATACAAGATTCTTTTTCCTCACTATTAAATTCAGACCACTATTAGAAGGGATATGGTATACTCTTCTTATTATTTAGCCTTTTCAATATATAATTCTAAAATTTAATTAATTAATTAATAACTGAGTGTTATAAATTATGAAATAATTTTGTATAATATAATCGATTTCATTCTTATTTATTATTGGAACAGTATATTGGAAAATTAAAAATTAAGTTATTTTTAATATTGCACGTACTGCACATAGTGCAGGTTGCTGCCTCAGTGCCTCAGGCACCTACTGTGAATAACCTTATTTCCTGTCCTTACAGTATTATTATCTTATTATTATTTACCCTATAGTCTACGGCACTTGTATTTTACTACATTTTTCACGAATATAAAGAAATATAAGATATAAATAATTGTTTTTTAATAAGAATCTATAGAAGCAATGTTAAATATTATAAAGAAACCAATTATAATATTATTATAAATATTGTTAAAAAAATATAATTGAGTAAAATAATATATAATAATAAATATATTCAATTAATTTTCTGATATTATTTAAAATAAATTCTATTCTTATACTAGTTAGATTTTTATTATCAGATAAAATTAATTATTATATAAAGGACTATCTCGAGCGTCATAGATTATACTATTATCAATTGATAATAAAATATAAATAATTGATTCTGTTAAATTATTTGATAAAAGAAATATAATAATTATATCACGGATTTTTGAGGTAAAAGACGCTCTGAAGAGCGTTTGAATTTGGGGGAGGGGGGCCCCTTATATAGACAGATTTTAGGTGCCTAGGGCACTCCCTACTAGTTATAATAATATATTTTTTTTGGCTAAATAAAAACTTAAGCGAACCCAAGAATCTCAACTATTTATAATTTGAAAAAAGGGAAAAATATATACTAAAAAAAGAAAAATATAATATATAAATAGGGATTAGAAATATCCCCGAAAGGACTGGAGTTATTGTTTTTAAATTGATTAATCTAATCTAAAATAATAATATACCCTATAGTTAAATATTTTAAATAAATTTTATCCAATTTTTAAAAAATCTATCATATTTTTCAAAATCAAATATATCCCCCAGATCTATTTTTTGTAAATTTATATAAATAAAGTTTCTATATTTTTAAAATAATAAAAAAAGAAATAATTCAATTCGAGCTAAAAATAAATTCAAACTAAATTTTGAATTAATAATATTTTCGTTATAATATTATTCAATTTAAATTTATTTAAGAATTTTTGACAAGAAATTTTAAAAAATTTATTGATATTATTTATATAATATAAAATTTCTAATAAAAAAAAAAAAGATCCAATTATATAAAAAATAGATATAAATTTTTCAAATTTTATTAAATTATAGAAATAATATTGACATTTTCGACCAAAAATATTAGAAAAAAAGATAAAAACTATTAATTATAAATTTAATATAGAAAATCTTTTTCCAAAAAAATTTTTTATATCGAATATTATTTTTATTATTTGATTTATACAAATAGATATATTATTGTAAAAAAGTTTATACAAATAGGGCTTCCAAGAGAGCAATATTTTTATAATAAAATTACTTGATCGAGAAGGAATAAAATAAATTATTCAAAAATTATAGCTCAGCGAATTCTATATAAAATTAGATTTTAATAAATTTTATAAATCTTATTTATTTCTTATTATTTTTTTTCATTTTTTCAATTTATATAATATATAAAAATTAATAAAATAGATCAAGAAAATAAAAATCAAAAAAGTAATTAAGTAATACAAAAATTATTTTTTTAAAAAAAAGTAATAATCTTTAATAAAAAATGTTTAAAATTTATATTAAATAAAAAAATTGCGGAAAAAGAATTTATAATTATTATAGATTTTTGAGGTAAAAGACACTCTGAAGAGTCTTTGGATTTGGGGGAGGGGGGCCCCTTATATGGACAGATTCTAGGTGCCTGGGGCACCCCCCACTAGCTACGGTGACAAATTATTTCCAAACATTTTTGTATTCCTAATATATTGGTTTTTTGAGTTTATACTAAAAGGATTACTTAGATATACGATATAAAATAAAATTATTAATATAATATTAATGAAAAATATAAATTTTATTTTTAAATAATAAATTATTGTCACAGCGAGATGCACCGTAGCGCTCGTAGCGCCCGCACCACGGGCCCAGCCTCGTCTAAACGCTTAAAGAGCAGTCCTCGTATATAAGGACTACTACCCACCTAGCTAGATTTTTCAGACCTTAATATATCCTCATTTTCAACCCATCCTCTAGGATCCATGAGTCTACCTTCCCTTCAACCTACGTGATAATTATATATTTGTTTAATAATTCAATCAAAAACTAAAAAAACAATAATAATAAATAATATTTTATTTTTTATAATAGTCTATCTAACGCTATGGGTTAGACTATTAAATATAAAAACTGAATAAATTTTATTATTTGTAAAAGATCGCAATTTTATAAATAATAAATTTATTAATTTATATTAAATTCTGATCTAATTATAATTCGATTTATTTAAAAATTAAGAAGATTTATATTTTATTATTGGATTTATTACTTTAGTTTTAGGGTTTGATATTAATAATAATTAATTATATAAAGAAATATTAGATGAAAACATTCATTGAAAGAAGATTTAATAAGTAATTAGGAATATTATTATAATTAATAAATTATAAAATAATTCCTCAATAATTAATAGATAGTTAGAATACTAGAATCATTTGTATTTTTTTTTTAAATAAATTATTATATTTGATTTTATAAAATAAATATAAAGTTTTATTATTGAGTATAACTTATAATAAAATTTATTTTAATACAAATAAAGAAGTAGAATTAATAATATATAAAACGGTATGGGTATTTTTTTGATTTACGCTAATAAGTGAATAAAATAAATAAAATATTAATTATATATAATTTTGATTTGTTATAATATTAAATTTTTATTAGCTTGATAATAAACCTAGAAGTAAGAAATAATCTTATATAATATTATAACATACTTGTATAATTTGTAAATAATTATATTATATACAAAATCAAAAATAAAAAAATTAAGATTATTATAAATATTAGCAAAAAAAGAAGATATAATTATTTGTATAATTTTATATAATAAAATATATATTTAAATTTCAAAAATGATTTTATCACTTTTTATTAGTTTATAATAAAATAAGAATACGAATATAACATATCTTGTAATATTAAAATTATATATGTTCCCCTGAAAATCCAATACTGGATGGCGGTTAGAGTAATTCGCGGGAGGGGCCGCACGGGGCAGCTCGGTAGGACCGCCAATGAGGGCGCAGAGAAGTCACATCGACTCGATGTTGGTTTGGAATATGCATCCTCAAAGGCCACGGCGAATCAAACAGCTGTATTCATTGGGAGTTGAGTGGGAGTTTCTACATCAAAGTAATGGTATTAGCATCCAAGATCTGGGTGAAGCGTGGGGACTGCTCAATCACAACTGGACTGCAGTCAGAAGTCCGATTACTGTTGCGAATAGCTTGCAGAAGATGATGAATGCTACGTTAGGTTGAAGACTTGTAGATGATAATATTTCAAGTCATTTGACGCAATGGAGACTATTCAATGTGCAACTTTGAGGTGGAAACTTTACATCCATCCGTTTTTGAAACCGAGAACGCTTGACCCTGTACGTTGTGCCACCCCTCACTACACATTTGAACAAGAGAAGACCCCACATCACTTCACCTTCTATGATTCAGTACAATAAAGCCTTTGAGGTCCGTCTAAGGCTCACACTCTAAGTAGCTCCTTCCTCTCCCTTCCATTTGTCGCAGATATCAGAGTCGTCGAATTGCATGTTTGATAGCTGTAAAGCGAGAGTCTTAACGACCCGCCACAAATTTCTGCTTGATTGCCGTTGCACTTCATGTTGCATTGGGTATTCCCATCTTGAGCGAGGCTTCCACCGTTGCGGAGGGCATTATCGCAATCTGTGGTATGGGAATTAGCAGGTGGATGGACTAGAGAGGGGAAGAATGAGAAGGAATAAAGGAAGAAGATCGGGACTCACAGCATTCCTGACTCCATTCAACGCCAGCAATTTGATATCCTGCCGCAGCACAAGCAGCGATGCATGCCTCGACAGTCATAGCCGCAGCACCGCCCGGAACTCCCATCGTCACGCTCAACGTTCTTGCGGCGACGATATCCGTATAACACCCTCTATAATTCCAGCCAAGAAGACAAGAGCCTGGGGGCGGAGGTGGAGTGGTTGATGTGCCGGATGTGAAAAGCGCGATGGTGTCGGGGTATACATTTATGTTGTCGGCATAAGAGGCGAGACTGACGCCGTTTTTTGTGATCATGTTTGTTGTTCCGACAGTGGAGAGGGTGTAGACGTTGATATTGTTAAGGGTTCCTTCGAGGGAGAAGATGTTGTCTTGGCAGTTCTCAGGTCCGGGGTTGTTAGAGCATGCTTTGTTTTTGTTAGAAGAAGTTGGGAAGGGAGAAGGGAAAACGAACTGGTGCTGTAGTCATTGAAGAATGAGTAGAGGCCTGCGCCATAGACGAGGATGTTGTTTGAATTGAGAATGCGCAATCCCCATGCATTGGCGCAGTTTCCTGATTGCCCTGCGCATGACGTGACGAAGTTTGGGTCGTTTAGTGACGCGACTACGCTGAATGGTGTTGGAGCAGAAGGAGTGGGTTGATAGTATCTTTGGTATGTCAGCTAACAATCCCGGGATTTTGACGGATGACTTACGGCGTTTCAGTTTGAACGAAGCCCATGAACACATTCTGCGTACCAGCAAGTTGATACTGATACAGGGTATTGTGCTCCACCGCTGTTCCAACAAGCCAGAACGTACCTGCTGTACTCTCAATGTACAGTCCTCTCCCAGAATAGATCGTGATCTGCGTATTGCTTGAGCTATCGATGTCGTGATCTGCCGTCCAAAGCCACACATTCTCCATGTAAAGATTCGAAGCCGAAGCCGTGACGTGCATCAACATATAAGCAGCAATACAGTTATTGTTAACAGCAGGATTTCCAGGTGTCTTAGGACAATTTCCAACCTGAAGGTTTGATCCAGCAAAACCACCAATCCTAACGTGTACATCCCACATTCCAGACGGCGTTCCAACAGCCGCAAGGTTCCATTCGATTGCCACAGCGCCTGCTTGTGCGCCTTGGGTGGACACAATCATATCACTCCACTCGACTTGGCCGGATTGTCCTGCAGCCCCAACTTTCACAACGGGCTGCGGATTGTTCATGTTGTTGAAGAAGCTGCCGCTTGACATGATGATGGGATATGTTTCACCAACTATCTTTGCCCCTGGGGGTATAAGCAAAGTACTAGTGATCTTGTACGTCCCAGAATCAAAAAATACAACATCGCCTGCTGCTGTGGCACTGTTTATGATGGTTTGAAGAGCGATCGTGTCATCGGTGACTCCATCTCCCCTGGCGCCTGCACTGCGAACGCTCTGAAATGATGATAATGGTAAGCTACTATATTGAGGTTTAGATCGAGAATAATATATATTGCCGGCTAGCAAGGAAGCTGGTCTTGTAGGTGAAGTAAATGGGCCTTGGAATCGCTGTGGTCCGGTTGAGGTTGGTCCGTATTGATTGCCTTCTCCCCAGCCTGCAATCACCAAAGATCCACCTGTACCCACCAAGAGGGTTGTTCCTCCAGCTTGTTGGACAGCTACGCCGACGTTATTAATGGAGACGTTCTCGAGAATCAAGCTTCCAGCAGTGTTCGGCAACGAAGTCGTGTCGAAGGCTGTGACAACTCCAATTGGTGTGTTTGTGAAAGCACTGTCGATGATGGTAACCGATCCAACATTCTGAGCTGTCCGACCCCCTGCTGAGATATCGATTCCTTTCTGGCAATTATTGATCTGAATACCCTGATACAGCCAGCCCCAACTCCAAAGCTGACTGATTGCCGTTACGACATTGTTAAAGACCAGGTTTCGCATCGAAAATTGTTGATTCCCAATCTGAAGGCCGATATTGCCTCCATTGAAAGTCAAATCATTCATGAAGCCCGCACTTCCACTCTCAGAAAAGACGCCAACATGCTGTGTTCCAGCTGCGGAGCTCATTTGAAAGACCAGGTTCTGAAGACTTGTCGATTGTGCCGTGGGCCAGTGAATTCCACAAAGCGACGAACTAATAGGCACATTCGAGTAATCGAAGACAAAATTGCGGACTTGTCTGAAGAAGACGTTTGTTGAGCCCCAGTTCAGGTTCTCGGTGTAATATTTATCGCCGTCGATAAAGCCGAAGCCGGTGAAGCTGGCGGTTGCTTTCAAAACAGGAGGACTGTTCGGGTTGCCAATCATTTGCGTGTAGTACTGATCGACGATTGATGAGGAGAGGATGTAGGTACCAGATGGGAAATAAACAACTGCTGGAGTGACTGTTGAACTTGGGCAGCCTTGACCACATCGACCACCAGCATTCATGGCTGCATTGATAGCGGCAGTATCGTCTGTGACTCCATCACCTAGATTAAGGTCAGAATGTGCCGCATCTGACAGCACATTGAATTCTTACCTCTTGCGCCAAAGTCCTTCACATTGCGGTACACTTGATACCCTGCAGGTCCAAATGCCGAGATGCCTTGGTGAGCAATGTTCTCGTACCAATACGACGTGTCGCGTTTGTGAAGTTCATGGCTTTCATTGCTCGAAATGAGACTTTCGGTGTAGTATTGCAAGATGTGATTGACAGTAGATTCGACCTCAGAGATTTTAAATTGTGCGCCGCATGCGAGGGCAGACAGTGTCAAGGCTATGATCCAGGGGGGAAACATGTTGACTGGCCTTTCTCCATTGTGCACAAAGCCTTGGGGCTTTGTGGTAAATATGATTACGAACTGCTCAAATGCACGTGCCAGAAGAGGTCATTTGATAGTCATAAGGCTGGATTTTAAAGTTTCACCACCACATCGCCGCACCACCTCACGATCACACCACGATACCACCACACCACACTATCGCACACCAAGTGTTGTCCTCCACTAGCGAATCACGGAGCTAGTCGGCCATTATTACGTGCAGCCAAGGGGCCATGGTGTATCCCGCGTGTGCATTATCGAGAACGGATGTTCAGCTACAGGGACCAAGCTGATGTCTATGTGGGTTACTCTGTGAGGTGAAATGCGGGAACTTCCACGGGAACTTCCACGGGGCGTGCAGAGATGGTGTGGAGAAGCGGACGTGGCAAGGCAGATGTTTTCGATTGAGAAATGCTGAGATATGGATGTGAATGTTGTGATGCGAGAAGGGAGGACGCGGAAAATAGATTGGGGCTAAGGAAAGGCAAGGTAAGTAAATTAGCATCGATTCGGCGTATCACATGACCGCCCCCCTATCCTTTATTCCGGCGAAAGTTGGGTGTGTATGGAGGTTCCATACAGACGAGCGCACGGACCAGTTTTTGGGCCAAAAAGACCCCGCCGTATATAGAGGTTTAAATTTTTAAAAAATATTAATATATATTAATATATATAAGTTTAATTATAATATTTAAATCGAATTGTGTTTTGGTACTTTATTTTGTATTATTATATTAATAATATAAAAATTATAAATATTTGAAATTAATATTAAAATTTATTTATAATAATTGTTATATATAAAAATTTAAATTTTATAAAAATATTTTAATAAATTAATATATATAAATTAAAATTTTATTCTTTTTATAAATTAAATTTAATTATTTTTTTTATAGAAATTGGATTAATAATAATTATTAAAAAAAATCTAATTTATATAAAAATTTTATTTTTTTATTAAAAGAAACTAATATAAAGATTATATAATAATTTTTGTGTTATTTTAGTTGGGATTTTCAAATCTATTTTTAATTTTATATTAAAACAAATAATTGATTTTATATTATTTTTTAAATAAAAAAATTAAATATTTTCAATTATTATATTTAATAAATATTATATATTAGTCCCAAATTTTTAAAAATTTTAAATTTTAATTGAAATAGATTTAAAATATTATTAAAAAAATTTATATAATATATATCGAATATTAATATATTATAATAAATATAAAAATTATAATAAAAAATATATTTAATTTTAATAAAAAATATATTTAATTTTAATAAAAACGAATATATAGATTATATATTTAGCATTATAAAACTTTATTT